>Ga0114901_1000010_pt1 | contig 284808 bp, 276 predicted proteins | sample MalvireepMed_s16_FD_89686 | JGI IMG/M metagenome (GOLD analysis project Ga0114901, IMG submission 89686) | Marine viral communities from the Global Malaspina Expedition - Malaspina viral metaG DeepMed_s16 | ecosystem: Environmental > Aquatic > Marine > Oceanic | place: Mediterranean Sea... | reverse complement strand
GCTTGGCTTACATCGGTATCATCAAGCAAGGTAAAATTGATCCGCAAAGACCGAGTGGATACAGGTATATCCATTATAGCTAAATAAAACAGAAATTGGATACTATAATATCCATCAGTGCGTAGAGTGTTGAAAAAATTACTCGATAAAGCCCTTCAAAACTGCTACTTTTAAGTACTAACAGCAGCAAAAAAACGGCACTTTTTTTCCATTGCTAACCACTAAGATTTCGTAAAAGCCATAGGCAAGTGGTGGGCAGTTTGGTGGGCAAACAGGCATTTTTGAACGGTTTCTTTTCGATAAACCATTGATTTTGTTAGGGTCTAACCCGCTACTCAATGAGCAAATTCAGAATATTGAGTGATTGAAAATCTTTTCAATCAGACATAAAAAAACGCGGCTTTTGGCCGCGTTTTTTTGAGCTTTTACGACAATCTTACTTAATCTCTGATTGCCTTCTACGGAAACCAACTAAACCAAGTAATGCTGGAGCAAACAGCCATAAAGCGGCAGGCACTGGCACTGCAGAGATAGGGGCTGTGTTGAACAAGGCAATATGAGAAATGCCCTGTTTAATAAAGGTTTTGAAATACAACTCTGAAATCGCATCACTGAATAAGGCGACAAGGGTAGTGTTACCTGATTTGATCATGATGCCTTCAAATGTCAGACCGAGTGAGCTTGTATTCACATAGCCGGTTGAAAACACATCTGAGGTGAAAAAGTCGGTGCTTTCTGTAGCCGCAGGGTAGGAACCCGTGCTGTAAAAATCTGATACATCGTAGCCAACCAGTTCAGAATAATTACCAGAAGCTTCAGCAGCATTAAACGCGGTGTTTAACTGGTCTTGTTTAACCGAGTTTGTTGTTGCCTCTGGATTGATTTGATATGCGTAATCCGGGCCTGTACCAGCGGTGAAGCTACCATCTGTACTTACGTACTGATAAGCGCCTGCAAAGTGCTGAATTGTGCTTTCTTTTTTATTTTTTGTCGCATAAATAACTTTGTCGCTGAGGTGAGCAGCGGAAGCTGAACCTGCAATGAAGAGTGACAGAGCCACACCTGCTAAAGTCTTTAATATTTTCATTTTCCCCTCCAAATGAGGAAGTAGTTAATCGCTGAACTAGTTTGCTTTCAAAGAAGTTATGAAGGAATCGTCGGTAATTCCACTAGTTTGTTACGCTGTGATAATTATATGCATGGACAATTATTTTTATATTGTACCTTGGTACTAGTGCACATAATTTGTTGCGCACAATCATTATGATTGATAATTGTGCCAATGTGAATTGGCTTAATAAAAATAGTTGCTTATGTTCATCATTTAGATCGGTTTATTTATGAAAATAGAGGCAGCATTAGATCCTTCATGGTGAAACACAGGACTTTTTGTCATAATTGCCCAATTATTCCTAACAGCGTTCAGAATTATATGATGGGTAATCTTTTTATTGTGGCTGCACCGTCAGGTGCGGGCAAAACGAGTTTGGTCAATGCGCTTATTGCACAGCATGCTGAAATTAAACTATCAGTCTCACACACAACTCGGGCTCCTCGTGATGGTGAGATCGATGGCAAGGATTACCATTTTGTTGATCAGCAAACCTTTTCAGCGATGCGAGATGCTGGCCAGTTTCTAGAGTCAGCCACGGTATTTGATAACAGCTACGGCACATCTTCTGAAACAGTTGAAACCTTATTAAGTGAAGGCTTTGACGTCATTCTGGAAATTGACTGGCAGGGTGCGCAACAAGTCAGAAACAATTTCCAGCAAGCGATTGGCATATTCATTCTGCCGCCATCAAAAGCGACTTTGGAACAACGCTTACGCAATCGCGGTCAGGATAATGAGGATGTCATTTCCAGACGTATGCGTGATGCAGAGAATGAAATCTCGCACTATGTTGAATTTGACTACATAATCGTCAATGATGATTTTGAACAGGCACTGACCAGTTTGTCATCTATCATCGTTGCACAGCGTCATTCCTTAGCGATTCAAAAAAATATTCAAGCGGACTTAATCGCTGAATTACTGGCTCAAAGCTAAGATATTTCGTAAAATTGATTCTTTAAATTTTAACTGGGAAAAACCATGGCTCGTACTACTGTTGAAGATTGTTTAGAAAATGTTGATAACCGTTTCCAATTAGTCCTGGTTGCTTCAAAACGTGCTCGTGAAATCGCCATGGGTGATGACGCTATGGTCAGCATTGATAATGACAAACCTACTGTTCTAGCGTTACGTGAGATTGCTGCAGGTTTAGTTGGTCGTGAAATTCTCGAAAAGACCAATGCCCGTGAACATGCTGCTGAAAGCATCGTCAGTGACGAAGAATTACAAACGGAAGAATAAACGACAGTGAGTGCCAAGCCATCCGTTGCTTCTGAACTGGATTTTATCCAGGAGTCAGAACCCAAACTGACAATAGATGACTTGTGCTATGCGACGGCAAATTACCTGGAATCAGGCCAGGTCGATGCGATACGAAGAGCCTATCATTTCGCGGATAACGCACATGAAGGCCAAACTCGCCGGAGTGGCGAGCGATACATCACCCATCCGTTAGCCGTCGCCCATGTTCTGGCCATGATGCATATGGATTATGAATGCATCATGGCCGGATTGCTTCATGATGTGATTGAAGACACTGCTCTGACAAAAGCTGACCTGGCCGCTGAATTTGGTGAAGAAGTCGGTGAGTTAGTTGAAGGTGTTACCAAATTAGCAAAAGCCGCTTTTGAAACGCAAAAGCATGCTCAGGCTGAAAACTTAAGAAAAATGCTACTGGCGATGTCACGTGATATCCGCGTTATTATCGTTAAGCTGGCAGACCGTCTCCACAATATGCGCACGCTGGGTCATTTACGCCCTGAAAAACGCCGTCGCATAGCCAACGAAACATTGGATATTTACGCGCCCATTGCCCAACGCCTTGGCATGAATTTAATGCGTTGTGAGCTGGAAGACCTGGGGTTCCATGTTCTGTATCCGATTCGTTACCGTGTGCTTCAAGATGCAGTAAGAAAATCGCGTGGTAACCGCAAAGAAATTGTCACACAGATCACTGCGTCTATTCTGAATCGAATGGAACAGGAAGGGTTGAGTGCTGATATTCAGGGTCGTGAGAAAAACCTGTATAGCCTGTACAAAAAAATGGTCAGTAAACAACTGTCATTCTCTGAGGTGATGGATGTGTACGCTTTCCGCATTATCGTCGATGATGTGGACGCCTGCTATCGGATGCTGGGGGTGGTGCATAACCTCTACAAACCGGTACAAGGTAAATTCAAAGATTATATTGCGATTCCTAAAGCCAATGGCTACCAATCATTACATACGGTGTTGTTTGGTCCTTATGGTGTGCCTATTGAAGTGCAGATTCGTTCCCGTGATATGGATCACATGGCAGAAGCGGGTGTTGCTGCTCACTGGTTATACAAAACCGGTGAATCAGTGGGTAATAATTTAGCCCACCGTAAAGCACGTCAATGGCTGCAAGGCATTCTGGAAATGCAGAAAGGCTCTGGTGACTCGATGGAGTTTCTGGAAAATCTGCGTATTGATTTATTCCCTGATGAAATTTATGTGTCGACGCCAAAAGGGGAAATTCTGACCCTGCCAAGAGGTGCCACAGCGGTCGACTTTGCTTATGCTGTACATAGTGATGTGGGTAACAACTGTGTCGCTGCCCGTGTCGGCCGTCATTTGGTGCCACTCAGCAGTCAGCTGGAAACTGGTGAGTCTGTTGAAATCATTACTTCACCTGCTTCACATCCAAATCCTGCCTGGCTGAATTTTGTGGTGACGGCGAAAGCACGGACCAATATTCGTAATTATTTACGTCACTTGCAGACCGAAGAAGCGGTGTTACTCGGACGTCGTTTGTTAAACAAACACCTGACCGCGTTCTCGACTAATCTGGATGAAATTCCGGTTGAACGCTTCAACGAGCTGATTAATGAGTTTGAACTGAAACAATTTGATGACTTATTAGAGGATATCGGTCTCGGTAACCATTCTGCTTTATTGATTGCCCAGAAACTGGTGCATGAATCAACGCCGGATACAGAAGCGCAGGCACTGATGATTGCTGGTACCGAGGGTATGGTGGTGAGCTTTGCCCGTTGTTGTCATCCGATTCCGGGTGATCCAATTCATGGTTATGTCAGTAGTGGTCGTGGCATCATTATTCACCAACGTGGCTGTAAAAATACCTCGCATTTACGCGTGCAAAATGAAAAATGGCTGGATGTGGCCTGGTCGCCTGACGTATCACGTGACTTCCCGGTCGATATTATGATTCATGTGAAAAACCAACGTGGCGTCCTCGCGACGATTGCAGCCGTGGTATCTGAGTCCGATTCCAATATCGACAATGTTGTCGTTGATGAGCGTGATGGTGGCTACTCTGATTTACGTCTGACCATCGAAGTCGCTAATCGCCAGCATTTAGCGCGTGTTATTCGCCGCTTACGTCGCCTCGACATGGTAGAAAGAATTACTCGTATTAATTAAAACCAGACTTTGATGGAGAAATGAATGTCTCGCGAAATTATTCATACAGCGGATGCCCCTGAAGCTATTGGCACATACTCACAAGCAGTAAAAGTGGGTGATGTGGTTTACCTGTCAGGACAGATTCCATTGGTACCCGAAACAATGACTGTTATCGAAGGTGACTTTAATACACAGGTTAAACGTGTGTTTGATAATTTATCTGCGGTAGCTAAAGCGGCTGGTGGTAGTTTGCAGGATGTGGTGAAGTTGAATATTTACCTGACCGATTTAAGCTATTTCGGTGCTGTTAATGAAATTATGGCGGAGTATTTTGAGCAGCCTTATCCAGCACGTGCAGCGATCGGCGTGGCTTCTTTACCGAAAGATGTGCCTGTGGAAATGGATGCAATTCTGCATCTTAATGCGTAATTATTAACCTTTAGGAGGTTAAGGTTGTGGTGGCGGATAATGGATTATCACAACCCGTGACTTCATTAAAAGGCGTGGGCGGAAAAGTCGCCGAACGTCTTGTCAAAATTGGTGTACAGCAGGTCCAGGACCTGCTGTTTCATCTTCCTCTCCGCTATCAGGACCGTACCCGCTTAATGCCGCTTGGTGCATTGAGATTGCAACAGGAAGTCCTTGTAGAAGGCACCATACAACTTTCGCAAGTCAAATTTGGCCGTCGTCGATCATTGTTATGCCATATCTCTGACGGAACAGGCTCATTGATCCTGCGTTTTTTTCATTTTTCCAAGGCTCAGCAACTGCAGCTGGAAAAAGGCCGGAAGATTCGCTGTTTTGGTGAAGTGCGTAATGGGCCTTCCAGTTTTGAGATGGTACACCCTGAATATCGGTTAATCGATGCCGGTAAAATTGTGCCGGTTGATTCTGAACTGACACCGGTGTATTCGACTACAGAAGGGCTGCACCAACTTTCCTTGCGCAAACTGATTACACAGGCGCTTGCCAGTCTTGAAAATGGTTTGATGCCGGAGTTAGTGATACCTGAAGCTCGTTGTCACAATGTGGCTGATTTTTCTCTGACTGAGGCCTTGAAGTTTGTGCATCAACCGCCGCCGGATGCACCTGTGCAGCAACTCATCGACCGGCAACATCCTGCACAAAAACGACTGGCTTATGAAGAGTTACTGGCTCAGCAACTGACCATGAAAAAGCTGCGTCAGCAGACACAACATCATCGGGCACCAGCATTAAATCCAGACCCCGCACAGCGCGAAGCTTTGTTAAATCAGTTGCCATTTCCGTTAACTAAAGCGCAGCAACGAGTATTGACGGAAATTGAAGCCGATATGATCAAGCCGTTTCCGATGCAGCGATTAGTGCAGGGCGATGTGGGCTCAGGCAAAACCGTTGTAGCGGCACTTGCCGCTATCGATGCTGTCAGTGCTGGTGCACAAGCGGTAATGATGGCGCCAACAGAACTACTAGCAGAACAGCATTTCAAAACCTTTACACAGTGGCTGACACCGTTGGGTATGAAAGTAGGCTGGTGCGCTGGAAAACAGACTGCAACAGAACGCCGACAGGTATTAGAACAGCTGAAGTCAGGTGAGATTAAAGTGGCTGTAGGTACCCATGCCTTATTTCAGGATGAAGTGGTATTTAATCAGCTGGGTTTAGTCATTATTGATGAGCAACATCGCTTTGGTGTGCACCAGCGTCTGGCTTTACGAGATAAAGGCCGTGATGTGGATACTATGCCACACCAACTGGTGATGACGGCAACCCCGATTCCCCGCACACTGGCGATGACCGCTTATGCTGATCTAAGTGTCTCGGTGATTGATGAGTTACCACCCGGAAGAACACCTGTCACTACTATCGTCGTTTCAGATGGCCGACGTCAGGATGTGATTGAACGTGTCCATGCTGCTTGCCAGCAGAACCGGCAGGTCTATTGGGTGTGTACCTTAATTGAAGAGTCTGAACATTTGCAGTGTCAGGCGGCCGAAGATACCGCGACTACCTTGCAGGAAAGTTTACCGGACTTAAAAATAGGGCTTGTGCATGGCCGGATGAAGTCAGCGGACAAAGAGCGTGTCATGTCAGCGTTCAAGGCTGGAGAGTTAGATATGCTGGTGGCGACCACGGTTATTGAGGTCGGCGTGGATGTGCCCAATGCTAGTTTGATGGTGATTGAGAATGCCGAGCGACTTGGGCTGGCACAATTACATCAATTGCGTGGTCGGGTTGGACGGGGCCAGGTCGAGAGTCATTGTGTTTTGATGTACCATGCGCCACTGTCTGAGAATGGTCAGGCCAGATTAAAATGTCTGCGTGAAAGTAATGATGGTTTTGTGATTGCTCAGCGTGATCTGGAAATCCGTGGACCCGGTGAAGTTCTCGGTACTCGTCAGACTGGTCTGCCACAATTCAGGGTTGCCAACTTGCTCGAGGATCAGGAGCTGTTAGCCGTGATGGAACAGGCGGCCAATAAAATGCTGGAGTTAGCTCCGGAGAAAGCCGAGGCCTTAGTGACACGTTGGTTTGCCCACAAACTTGATTTTGGGCATGTTTAATTGGTTGGATTTTGAATGAAGCATTGGACAAACTGGCTGCCAGCTCGTAAGCCATCATTACCGTATGACTTACGCGAGTGGCTGACGGATAGCGGATCACTGACCAAGCGTCTGCAATCTGTCAGCGAGCAAGCAGTGAATGTCGAGTTATTACATTATGACTGGCATGCCGCCTTGCCTGAAGAAAGCCTGTTTCTTCAGCAACCATTTCGGCGTATTCAATTGGAGCGAGAGGTTTTATTGTGTGATGGCGACAGACCGGAAATTTATGCCCGAACGATTATTCCTCAATCCACCTATCAAGTCTTGCCGTCTCGGTTCGATAACCTAGGTACAAAACCATTAGGCCAGATGTTATTTGGTGAGCCAACATTAAGCCGAAGTGATATTCAGGTCGCGTGCTTAACGTCGCAGCATTGGTTGTATCAATTAGCGACCGAGTGGTTGGACATTCGTCCTGATATTTTATGGGCAAGACGGTCATGTTTTTACTTGAATGGGAACCCAGTACTTGTGTGTGAGATATTTCTGCCATCAGAAAAATGGAGTCATGTGTGAGCAAGGTTCAACAACGTATCATGCCTTATATCCAGTTGATGCGACTGGGCAGACCGATTGGCATTTTACTTTTGTTATGGCCAACATTATCGGCATTGTGGATTGCTGCAGAAGGCATGCCTGATCTCACGGTGTTAATCGTGTTCATCTTAGGTGTGATTTTAATGCGTTCAGCAGGCTGTGCGATTAATGATTTTGCCGACAGGGAAATAGATGGCAGCGTCTGGCGAACACAAAACCGTCCTTTGGCGACGGGTGAGTTAACGGCCAGACAAGCGGTGTATGTCTTTGTAGGCATGGCCTTGGTGGCCTTTATTCTGGTGTCCTTACTGAATAGCTTGACCATCTGGTTGTCGTTGGGTGGTGTGTTTCTGGCTGCGACTTACCCGTTCATGAAACGTTATACCTATTTCCCTCAGATTTATCTGGGCATGGCATTTGGTTGGGCGATACCCATGGCGTTTGCAGCACAAACCAATACAGTTCCGGTGATGGCCTGGTTATTGTTTCTGGCCAATATTATCTGGACAACGATGTACGACACATTTTATGCAATGGCAGACAGGGAAGATGATCTGTTGGCTGGGGTCAAATCAACAGCCGTGTTATTTGGTGATGATGACCTGATTATTCAAGGCATTATGCAAGTCGCCTATATCGTAGTGATGGTATTAGTCGGCCTGCAATTAGAGATGAGCTTTATTTTTTATTTGGGGTTGTGTCTGGCTAGTGTCCTGTTTGTCTATCAACAGTTTTTGGCAAAAGATCGACAGCCACAGCGTTGCTTACAAGCATTTTTAAATAATAACTGGGTTGGATTGATTATTTTTATCAGTCTGGTCATTCATTACAGTATTGTGTCGGTGGGCAAATGAACGCGATATCAGAAATATCTTCTTCAAGTTTGCAGCAGCAAGCAGATGCTCTGGCAAGGGCAATGGATGATCTTAATCCCATGTTAAAGAAAATGCGTTTACTGGCTTCCAATGCAGTCAGTGCGGCTGCCAGGGCTGGTTCCGAAGGTGATGCCTTCCGTGTGCTAACCCAAGGTATTCAGGAATTAGGGCTGGAAATCAAACATGAAATTGATAATTCCAAAGAGCTATTGCTGGCACTCGCTGACAGTCAGTCAGAGGCTGAAAAGAAAAAACTCTTATTTGAAATCAAGTCAACATTGGAAGAATTACCAGCGGCAGTGGCCAAAGGCGATTATTTAGCTATTTATTGTTCTGTGGAAGCGGCGCATGCAGAGAGCCACGCGACACGATTTAATTCAGTTGCACAAATGTTGAAATCCTTGATTACGGATCTCAGAGAAGAGATTGTTAAGCAAAAAACACTAATAACGAATATGCTCGAAGAAGTTTAGTCATCACTATCGTTATTCATGGAGGAAAACGATGCGAATGATTCTGGTGTTTATCGCCATCATCATACCGACCGTCTGTTATCCCACATCGGTTTATCAATCACAGAATGAGCAGGGGCGGACTGTTTTTTCCGATCAGCCCTCTGACAATGCGACCTTAATATCAGTCAAGTCAAAACCCTACCGTTACCGCGTCAGTCTTAAACGAGTGATTGACGGAGATACCCTCGAATTACAATCAGGACAAGTCATTCGTTTACTGGGCATCAATACCCCTGAGGTCCAGAGCCGTTATCGGGATGGCGAAGCCGGTGGTGAGCAGGCGAAACAGTGGCTAAAAGAAATGTTAAGTCAGCCGGAGCTTTTTATTGAATATGATCAGCAACAGCGAGATAAATATGATCGTGCTTTAGCTCATTGTTTTTTGCCGGATGGCCGTTATTTAAATGCCATGCTGATTGAACAAGGGCTTGCCTCACTAACATTGATTCCACCTAATTTGCGATACAGCGATAAACTTATTGCTGCACAAAACAAAGCTGAGCAAGCTAAAAAAGCCCTCTGGGCTTTGTCTGACTATCGGGTAAAACGTCTTTCCGAGTTAAAAACAGGAAAGAACTACCGTGGCTGGCAGCGAATTAGGTTAAAACTCAAATCAATAAAATACGGCAAAAAGACGGTTTTTCTGGAAGCGAATACGCATTTCAGATTAGCGATCAAAAAGAAAGATATCGTCTATTTTGGAGATGTAAAAAATTACCTGAATCAAACGCTTGAAGTGCGTGGCTGGATTCGTCGACAGGGTAAACAGTTTTATATGAATGTCAGACACCCTTCAGCGATTATAAGCCAATAAATATTAGCGTTTTGGCCAGTATTTCTGCATCTCCAGAAATACAAAAGAGGCGGACCAGGTAATCATCACTAATCCTGTCAGTGATTCGAGTCCGGTTAAAAAGCGGACATAACCGGTCGGTTCGATATCGCCAAACCCCAGCGTGGTATAAGTAGTGAAAGAAAAATAACTGCAATCAAGCAAACTGGAATCAATATTTCCCATCAGCGTGCCGAAACCATCCGCCTGTATCATCAGATAATAAGCGATAGCAAATAGCCAAATCTCAACGATATGAGCCACCATAACCACCATCACCGAGAGTAAAACCCGATAACGATGAATAATATGCAAGGCAGGGAGGCGCTTAGCTAGCTGGTAAAGTGTCTCGTAGTGGATCAATATGGTGCTGACAAAAACAAAAGTATTAATGACAAACGTCGTAAGTAACATTTAACGTGCCTGTTTGATTTGATTTCGACCTGATAATTTGGCTGCATAAACAGCCTGATCAGCCGCTGCTATCAGTGATTTTGTGTCATGGATATGACCATATTGACCAAGTGTTGCCGAGCCAATAGAGAGAGTGGCGTGTATGGCTTTACCGGATGGAATAATAAATTCAGTTTTCTCGACGCGATGGCGAATTTGCTCTGCTATCAAAGCGGCGTCTTCGGCGCTGGTATCCGCTAATAAAATGACAAATTCTTCTCCACCATAACGAGCCAGCACATCACTATTACGCAGACGGTCATTGAGTAATTGTGACACTTGTTTGAGTACCGCATCACCCGCTTGATGGCCGTAGTGATCATTGATACGTTTAAAAAAATCTAAATCAATAAACAAGCAGGTTAATGGACTATTTACCCGCTTGGCCCGACTGACTTCTTCACTGATGCGTTGATCGAAGAAACGACGATTATTAATGCCTGTTAAAGGATCACGCAAGCCGACTAATTTAATATGTTCGTGTAAACGGGCATTTTCCAGACAGGCTGACATGACTGCGGCCAGATGTTCCAGAAATTGAGTGCCGATATGACTTTCAAAGCGATTCGGGTTGCGACTGCCTAAATTCAGACTGCCAATTAATACGTTATGTCTGATTAATGGCAGCAAGGCGATGGAACCGAGCTCAGCTTGATCAGGAAATAAAAAAGCGTGTTGATGAGGAGAGTAACGAATCAGGCGTGGTTTACGTAAGGGGCTGAAATATTGATTTAATAAATGGGCTGATTCAGTAAATATCAGTTTATCGAGCCAGGATGATTTGACGGGCTGCGCCTCGATCAAGCGCTGGAATTCATATTCCGGATCATGTAACAGCAAAGTCACATCAGTCAGCTGAAAACGTTCTTTATGTTCCTCAAGTACAATCCCTAACAGCTCATGAAGATTGTTACTGGCAAGAAGTGCCAGTTCATATTCCTGAAAATTGGTTTGTTTTCGCTCATTGCTTTTAGCGATGCGAAGCAGTTCATCCAAACGAGCTTGTAAGGTGGCGATATCTTGCATCCAAACGCCTTATGAGCCTAAGTGTGATTTAGTTAACACTAATAATGGCTTATTGCACGTGCAATTGTCCATACTTCTATTGTCTCTACGCCAGCTCGCTTTAATACACGTGCCGCTTCATGTGTGGTTGCACCGGATGTCATGACGTCATCGATAATAGCTACATGCTCAGGTACAAAAGAAGAATCATACTTAAAAGCTTGTCGCATATTTTTATGTCGTTGCTTGGCATTAAGTTGAGTCTGTGTTGCTGTTTTCTTGATGCGTTTCAGTAATTCTGGTCGACAGGGAATCTTCAATAACTGAGCGAGCGTATCGGCAAATAACAGAGATTGATTATAACCACGTTGTCGGAGTCGGCTCGGGTGCAGTGGTATGGGAAGTAACACATCCGGTGGTTTAACCAATCCGTGATGCAGAATAAATTCTCTGGCACAGATGTCTGCAAGCTGAATTTGCCGATGATATTTCAGTGCTGACATCATTCTGGGGACTGCCTGTTCATAGCGATATAGACTCAGGCTGGAATCCTGAATGGGTGGTTTTTTCAAACATTGTCCGCAAATCTGTCCTTGTTCTATGGGTATCGCGCAGTGAATACAACACTGTTGGATAACAGGTAATTCAGCGATGCAGCTCTCACATAGCGCTTGCCCTTCTGTTACCAAGCCGCAGAGTAAACACGGAATTGGAAATACTTTCCTGTATAATTGTTGCAATTGTTGTGTCAGTGAGAGCAGATTTGCCATGACATGACCTAATTTAATCCTTTAAATCAGTAAAGAGTCATCATGCCTGAGAATGTAGCAGAAACCCAAGCAACAATCCGCAACGACTGGAGCCAGCAAGAGGTTGAAGCCTTATTTGCCATGCCCTTTAACGACCTGATGTTTAAAGCACAAACTGTTCATCGTGCCAATTTTGATGCTAATGCGGTGCAGATTAGTACCTTATTAAGCATTAAAACCGGTGGTTGTGCCGAAGACTGTGGTTATTGCCCACAGAGTGCACATCACGAGTCAGCCGTAAAAGCTGAGCCTTTGATGCCGCTTGATGAAGTGATGAAATCAGCCAACGAAGCCAAACAAGCCGGTGCTAACCGTTTCTGTATGGGCGCGGCCTGGCGTAGTCTGAAAGACCGTGATCTGGAACGTGTCGCCGAAATGGTCGAGGGTGTGAAAAGTTTAGGTCTGGAGACCTGTGTCACATTGGGCATGCTGGAAGAGCACCAAGCGAAACGTTTAAAAGAAGCCGGTCTGGATTATTACAACCATAACCTGGATACCTCACCTGAATATTACGGTGAAATTATTACTACCCGTACTTATGAAGATCGTCTGAATACCCTAAGCCACGTTCGTGATGCCGGTATTAATGTATGTAGTGGCGGTATTGTGGGCATGGGCGAAGGTCGTCATGACCGTGCTGGTTTATTAATCAGCCTGGCTAATCTGCCAACCCAACCACAAAGTGTGCCTATCAATCTATTAGTTCAAGTTGAAGGTACACCATTAGATGGTGTTGATAATCTGGATCCTATCGAGTTTGTTCGCACTATTGCTGTCGCTCGTATCATGATGCCGAAATCATTTGTGCGTTTATCAGCCGGTCGTGAGCATATGACCGATGAGTTACAAGCGATGTGTTTCTTAGCTGGTGCTAATTCGATTTTCTACGGTGAAAAACTGTTAACCACTGACAATCCTGATACCAACCATGATCAGCAACTGTTCAAACGTTTAGGTATCACACCTTGGGTGGGTGAAGAAAAAACCGAAGAACACAGCTGTTCTTCAGCAGCATAACGTCTTTATTTTCGAGTGGCCAAACTCCCTTGGCATAATGAACTGACCGCCGCTTTAGCTGAACGCAAAGCGGCGGGGCGTTACCGGCAAAACCGGCTTCGTATCGGTGAGCAGGGCGTGCATATTCAACTTGGTGACAAAACTATTTTGTCATTTTGCAGCAATGATTATCTTGGATTGGCTGCCCATCCTGCTATCAAACAAGCATTTAAACAAGCGGTAGATAAAGAAGGTGTCGGTAGTGGCGCCGCACATTTATTAACCGGACACAGTTTTTATCATCAGGCTTTGGAAGAAAAGCTAGCCGACTTTACGGGTCAACAGCGCGTATTACTTTTTTCCACTGGTTATATGGCGAATCTGGGTGTGATTGATGGTCTGCTTACTCGCGGCGATGCCGTGATTCAGGACAAATGGAATCATGCTTCTCTACTGGACGGTGGCCGTCTCACCGATGCCGACCAGTTACGTTACCCTCACGCGGACATGAGTCTGTTACACAAACGACTCCATAACGCCGCCACAGCAAAACACCGACTCATTGTCAGTGATGGCTTATTCAGTATGGATGGTGATATCGCCCCATTACCCGAGATTATGGCGCTATCGGAACAGCACCGTGCAGCGGTATTGATTGATGATGCCCATGGTTTTGGTGTCATTGGTGAAGGTGGTCGCGGCACAGTATCTCATTATCAAATCGCAGCAGATAAAGCCCCCATTGTGGTGGGCACCTTAGGTAAAGCCATTGGTACTGGCGGTGCCTTTGTCGCCGCAGATGAACTGGTCATCGAAACCTTAATTCAGCAAGCACGCAGTTATGTGTACACCACAGCACAACCACCGGCGATTGCGGCTGCGACGCTGGTGAGTCTGGATCTGGTTGAAAAGGAACAATGGCGACGTGACCAACTTCAGCAGTTAATTCAGCAATTCAGACAAGGCGCTGAACAACTCGGCTTAGAACTAATGCCATCGATGACACCGATCCAGCCGGTGATTATCGGTGATGATAAAAAAGCGTTGGAAATAGGCGCGAGATTAGAAGAGCAAGGTATTTTAGTCGGTGTTATCCGGCCACCCACCGTGCCTAAAAATACGGCTAGATTGAGAATTACGTTTTCTGCTGCCCATACAGAACAGGATGTGGACAGACTGCTTGTTGCTCTGGAGCAGGCGTATGCACATTAACAGCATAGGCCAAGGGCCTGATTTAGTTCTGGTACATGGTTGGAGTATGCATAGTGGTGTCTGGCAACCACTCGTTGATTTATTGGTTAAACATTTTCGTTGTCATCTGGTTGATTTACCCGGACATGGTCAAAGTGATTGGCACGAAGGTGATTTTGAATTAAGCACCTTATTAGCCAAGCTAGCAGAGGCTTTACCAGAAAAGGCCATTTGGCTGGGCTGGTCATTAGGCGGGCAGGTGTCATTAGCTATGGCTAAACATTATCCTGATAACTTAAAAAAACTGATTATGCTGGCAAGTAATCCACGCTTCGTTCAAACAGATGATTGGCCTTGTGCGATGGCACCAGAAGTCTTTGACACATTTTCAGCCAGCTTAGCTGATGATCAACAACAGACCTTGCAACGTTTTATTATGCTGCAAGCGAAAGGCGCGAATCAGCCTCGACAAGTGATAAAACAATTAAGCGAACAACTGGCTCAACAGCATGAACCAGAACCAGATGCATTACAGGCAGGCTTAAAGTGTCTGGCTGAGTGGGATTTACGAGATGCGCTTGCCACTGTAAATTGCCCCACACAAATAATCATGGCAGAGAATGATCACCTCATTCCGCTGTCATTAGCAGAATACGCGCTGACATTGCAGCCAAAACTACGCATTGATGTGATGCCTGGCTTAGGTCATGCCCCTTTTATTTCCCAGCCTCAGCAATGCCAATTAGTGATAGAACAGTTTATCCATGAGTGAATATCGTCCCGATAAAAAAAGAGTGGCTCAGTCATTTTCTGCCGCCGCCGAGCATTATGATGATGTGGCAGTGTTACAAAGACAAACAGCCGATGAATTATTAGAGCGGCTGTCTTACATCACTATTGAACCTCAGACGATAGTGGATTTAGGGGCGGGGACGGGACGTAATTTATCGTTATTGCAAAAGCGCTATCCTCATGCCCAATTAGTCGCCGTCGATATCGCACCACAAATGTTAAAGCAGGCCGAAAAGCGTTATCGGCATGATCAAGGCATTAAACGCTGGTTACCGAAACAGCCACGTTTACAGGTATTGGCGGGGGATGCGGAAGCCATTCCCCTGGCTGATAACAGTGTCGATCTGATCTATGCCAATCTGGCATTACAGTGGTGTGATCCTAAACGTTGTTTCAGCGAGATCTTTCGGGTGCTAAAACCACAGGGACTATTGATGTTTACCAGCCTTGGCCCTGATACCTTGACGGAGTTGCGTCAGGCTTGGGCTGAAGTCGATAGCTATCCTCATGTGAATTTATTCTACGATATGCATGATGTGGGTGATGCCATGACAGCCAGCGGCTTAGCGGATTGTGTGCTGGATATGGAGCCTTACACATTAAGTTACAACGATGCAATGAGTGTGATGCGCGATCTAAAAATCCTTGGTGCACGTAATGTGAATGAAGGACGCCGTCGTGGCCTGACAGGCAAACAATTGATGCAAAAAGTGATTTCCTCGTATGAAACATTTCGCCAAGCTGACGGTTTACCGGCCAGTTATGAAGTCATTTTTGGTCATGCGTGGAAATTAGCTCAATCAGGTCAGTGCCGAGCTGATGATGACAGTGTTTATATTCCGATCAGTGAGATTAAACGATTATGACCAGCACACATTTTTTTGTGACAGGCACAGATACTGAAGTTGGGAAGACCTTCATCAGTGTCGGCTTGGTATCTCTACTGCAACAACAAGGCTATAAAACAGTTGGCATGAAGCCGATTGCCAGCGGTTGTGAGTGGTTAGATGGTCAGTGGAAAAATGAAGATGCACTCGCGTTAATCAAACAAAGCCAGACGGATTTAGCTTATTCACTGATCAATCCTTATGCCTTTGAACCGGCGATTGCTCCCCATATTGCGGCGGAGCGAGAGGGGGTAACACTCTCTATTGCCAACATTAAAGGCAACTATGAATTAATCGCTGAACAGGCAGACGCAGTCATTGTGGAAGGTGCGGGTGGCTGGTATGTACCACTAAACTCAGAAAGCACCATGGCCGATCTTGCTGTTGAACTTCAATTGCCAGTGATTTTGGTGGTGGCAATTAAACTAGGTTGTATTAATCATGCCTTATTAACCGTGGCAGCCATTGAACAACAAAGTCTCAAACTGGCTGGCTGGGTGGCGAATCATGTGGCTGAACAATCAGAATCAACTGAAATGATAGAGACCTTAACCAGCCGAATTAATGCCCCTTGCTTGGGAGTGATCCCTCATCTTAACAGTAATGAGTCGGCGGCCAGTTTCCTGCGACTACCTGAATAAAATCATTACCTGACTTCATAAAACCGCCTTTCCAAAATAAGTAATGTCAGGCACTATTTTTCACTGTTAGTTCAAAAAATTGGCCTCATAATTCAAAAGCAATAAATAAAAATTGATTAATAATCAATTTGTTATGTTTTTAAAAATGAATTATAAGGCCGCCCCTTTAATATTTATTATGAGGCCAGTGGCCTTATAAAACAGACTGTTAGCTCTCAGAGCGGACGCAAAATTTTATGAAGAAGTTAAATAATGAAAGTATTCCTTGATACAAATGTGTTTTATAAAAACTGGTATGCAGATAAGCCTAACTTTAAGCTGCTCTTTTATTTTCTGAACAACCAAAAATTTGATTTGCTTCTATCAGACTTGGTCGTTCAAGAAACAAATAACATCCGGAACAGAGAAGTCAATGAAGTTCGGGCTGAAATCACTCGGTTGGTGAATAAAGGGAGCAAGTTAAACGAGAATCCGCTCAGCTTTAAAGCAGAGCAACTGGACTTCAATGAATATGAACTTTCGGATGTGCTTAAGTATAAAGTAGATTGTATTGAGAATATAAGTTACGAAAATATTTCTCAGAAGATTGTAGTAGAACGAGCTATACAGTCAATTAAACCATTTACGAATCAAGAAAAAGGCTATCGAGATACATTGATTTGGTTGTCCTTTTTGTCTTATCTACAAGAGAATGACATTGAAGGCGATGTTGCATTTATTACTAACAACAAACATGACTTCTTTGAAAGCAAAGGCAAGACACTGAAATTTAACGAGGATCTCCAAAAAGACATAGATGAACGTTCATTAAAAGCAAAAATTAAACCTTATCTAAATATCTTTGACTTTGTAAACGAAAATGTAGACAAGATTGAGCACTCATTTGATCGCCAAGAGATTTTAGATGATTTAGAAGGATTCTTAATCGAGGAAACGGAAAGTTATCTGAACTCTATGAGTAATTACGACATTGGGGATATTCTCGATGCGCGAGTTTTCTCAGAAAAGATAACATCTGTAATGGATATAGAGTCTAATATCTTTGAAGGTCTTGAAGACCCAGAAGTAAAATCAGTCAAACGCTTACCTGAAAATAGTGTTTATATCAGTGCTTATTTTGAAATGAGAAGAGTTGATCTAGTCATAACTATAGATGTGATAGAGTTCAAACAGTATGTTGAAGAGATTGAAGCTATTAAGTCTCTTTACAATATTGAATTGGACGGTGAACAAGCAAAGTTATCTTTCATTTTAAGAACTTGTGTAGATGGCAGTTTTGAGTATGACGCAAAGGAAAAAGAACCTAGCAATCTATCAGTGGAGTATATCTTCAACAGAATGAGTAGACGAGAGAGCTAACAAAGCATTTAAGAGTGATTCGCAACGCTTGGCAGTTTCGCTTCGCTCAAGTATAGCCAAGCGCCGCTCACACCTTAATGCGGCGTTAGATTTTACAAAAGGTAAACATGTCTAAAACAATTAACATTGAAAGCTTTGATTTTCCTGGTTTTAGCGGGGTCGAATCGAAATGTTCAGTCAGCTTGCTTTTTCCGGAAAATAAAGAAAATTGCGTTATAGTGGCTTGCACACAAAATAAGAATTACACAGGAACTTCAATAACCAACGGTTTTGAGATCATTCTGCAGAAGCTCTGTAAAGAAGGTTTGAATGGGATTTATGGAGAAGAGTTCAAGGAGTTATTAGCAAAGAACATTGCCCAAGAAAGTAGCTTTTTTGCAAAGTTGAAGTCATTGCTTAAGAGCAATACAAATGCATCACCTAATTACCCCGAATTATTTGAAAAGGGCATTCTAATTTGGTTAGAAATATATCCACCAGGAACAGGGATAGTAGATGACAGAATAACTATTCAAAGAGTTTACATTACTGAAGATGGCTCACCTGTTTGGAGCAACCTTTTAAGTAAGGAATACTTAGAAGAGAAGATTGGAGTGAAGTACGAAAGGATTGTTAAGAATGCCTTATAACCCTGATTATGAATGGGCTGTTCTTTTAGGACGTAGTTTGGTTAAGAAAGCCATTTCAAAGCTGGATGATGATGAGGCCGGAGATTCAAAAGAAGTTTCAGAGAGTTTTTTACAGGAAGAGGCGTTGAATAAATTGCGTGCTCTGCTGCCATCTTCAAATTTAAAAAACAAAGAGTTTTCTATTCGAGATGATTTAGGATTTGAAAGCTCGAAAAACCCATGTGCGGATATTGTTATTTTTAATCCATGGGAGAACCCAGAAAACAAAAATGTGTACACAATTGCTGAAATCAAGAGGAGCTATGAAAGATCGTCCAATAAGAAAGAAGTAATTCAGGACATAGCGAGACTTGCAGTATTGGCAAAGAGAAGAAGCGTTTCAACATATCTATTTTTGTGTGGTCGTGACGTTAATATATCTAAGTTGTTCAATACATCAGTCAATAAGTATATAAGCCAAGATTCAATTAGCCCTGCTATACAGGTTGGCAGCAAGGTTCTTTTTGACGACCTAGATTCAAGTTACATAGATGCTTTAACTAAAGCTGGTGTAAAGAAAGTAAAAACAAAACTACTTCAGCCATTTAGTCTTGATGGGTACTCGTCTTATGTGTGGAGAGTGCAAAGCCAAGAAGATGAAACAATTAGAGATAAAATTACTTGCTGGATATATGAGTCAAAAATCTAACAAGGCCAAGCACAATCGTGCAATGCAAAAAGCGCATTGCACTGGACCTCGCTTCGCTCGGCCTGGAATCAATAGCAGAATCAATAGGGTCAGAGTATTTGATTTTAAATAAAGGGATTAAATTAATTCGATAGTTATTCAAGCAAGGATTGCTTATGGCACGTTTACCAAGATTGTTTATCAAAGGTTGTCCCCAGCATCTCATTCAACGGGGTAACAATCGTCAAGCTATTTTCTTTTCTGATGAAGATTACACCGTCTATTTAGCTAAACTCAAAGACTTCTCCGAGCAGTATGAAGTTAAAGTACATGCCTATGTGTTAATGACAAATCATGTTCATTTATTAGTTTCGACCGAACATGAGGGTGCCATCAGTAAGATGATGCAATCGATAGGGCGTTATTATGTTTTATACATTAATAAAAATTATCAACGAACAGGCACTTTGTGGGAAGGACGGTATAGATCAACAATTGTCGATAGTGATAATTATTTATTAACTGTAATGCGGTATATTGAGATGAATCCTGTGAGAGCAGGTATGGTAGAGCATCCAGCAGAATACCCTTGGTCAAGTTATCAAGCTAATGGAGTTGGGAAAGTTATCGAGTTGCTCACGCCACATGAACGCTATATAAAATTAGGTAAGAGCAATGTTGAAAGGCTTGAACGGTATGTTGGTTTGTTTGATGACTTCATCTCAGACAATACTTTAGAGTTGATTAGAACGGCAACTAATAAAGCATGGGTTTTGGGTAGTGACCGTTTCAAGCGAGAAATTGAAACTCAGGTTAATAGACGAATAGAGCCAACTAATCGTGGTGGTGACAGAAAATCGGAGAAATTTCGTGAGCAGGCCAAAAATCAAACACTCTGACCCTATTGATTATGACCCTATTGATTAAACACTCTGACCCTATTGATTTTTTGATTCTAAATTAAAGAGAATATATGGATATTAGAATACAAGCGGTAGTGATTTCGTCAGTAGTAGCAGTGTTTTTGTTATTCATAAGAGACTTTCTTCTTCCGAAGTTGAAAGCAACAAAAGAAGAGAAAAAACAAAAGATTGAAATCTACAAAAAGTATGCTGAACCACTAGGGAAGTCTGCTGAGAGCATATTTTGGAGATTGAATGAAATCTTTTCTAACGGTACAAAGTCAAAGTTTTTGGAACGAGGAAAAGTTATAACAGACTTCGATAATTACAAGTATATCAGTACTTTATATCGTCTAGGGGCGCTGTTAGGTTGGATAACTGCTATTAAAAAAGAGCAGTCATATATTAGAGCAAGTAATGATGGTGATAGTAAGAAACTCTCAGGGTCACTCCACAAACTAGAAAAGTCACTAGCTGATGGACCTCATACTGAAGAAAATAGAGCAAGATATTTGTGCGAGATTTGGAGTATCGAGGTGCCAGAAGGTGAATTAATGGCACTAGGTTCTGAAATATCACGTATTGTTAAGCATGAGCTAAAAGTTAGCGAGGTTCAGTTAATTAGTGATCTATCTGCAGACCGAAATCTAGAAGTTGCTCGAAAATGTGCAGATTATTTATGTGATTCTCTCAACATAGATAGAATTGCAGATGAAAAATTGAGAGCTACACAGTTCGATGTAGCAAAGAGATTGGCTATTAGAGAAGCGTGGATATATCGCGATTGGCAAACAGGCATTGGTGAGTTGATGCTAGTCAAATCTGAGTCTAAGAGTCGTACTTTTGATGTGATTGGCTATAAAGAATTTGAAGCCATGTTTGAAAGTGAAGAACCTGAACAACAAAAGTGGATTAAAAGGCTTAGTAAATTATTTGATGGTGTCGCTGTAAATAATGTTGATGCCAATGATATGCGTATTGAGCAATTGAAAAAGACGTATAAATCTATTGCCAATCTGATACTCATAATTGATGAGTCGGAAGTCGATTTAGGTTTGTTGGGTACAGAGACAATAGATATGGCTAAGTCTATATGTTCAGAAGCTTAACAAGAGCAAGCATCAGACTAGCTAATCGTTTAGGCACTTGGTTAACTGCTGGTGCGAGCGTTATACGAAATGTTAAATATCATGGTTCTGCTCAGAAAAGCCTTCATCGGCGACAGCTAATCTAACGAAGATAGAATAATGATTTACGTTTATTGGCGATTAAAAAAACGCTTTTAAACAGTTTCCGTGAGTTTTTCGCTCTTGAATGTTATTCAATAAAAACAAACTAGTTTTTATAACTATCGTCTTCAAAGTCATCGAGGCTATCGTAGTAGATGATAGCCAGATACTGAATCGGCATTTTTAGTTTTGTTTCCGGTCGGTGGGGCTGTTCTGCATGAAATGTCAGAGAATCGCCAGGTTCCAGAATAAAACGCTCATCACCTACGGTGTATTCCAGTTTACCTTCCAACATATAAATGAATTCGGTGCCGGCATGTTCAAACGGATCAAACACTTCACTTTCTTCATTTAAGGTAATCAAAAACGGTTCAAACAGTTTTTTCGGACCGGTGTCATACGCCAGTAAATGGTATGTGTGACCACTTTTGGTGCCACGGCGAACCACTTCCATTCCTTCGCCATTCTTCACATATTGAGCACCACCCATGGGCGTGTCGTAATCATGAAATAACCGCGAAAGCTTTACACCCAGAGCATTAGCAAGATGTTCCAGTTTTTCCAGGCTGGGCGAGGTCAGTCCGTTCTCGATCTTACTCAGCATGCCGCGGCTGACATTGGCTCGCATAGCGACATCCGCAATCGTTAATCCATTTTCAGTACGAATATGGCGCAGCGTATTTCCCAGGTGTTTATCTAACGACTGATGTGTCGCAGTTTCAGTCGTCACGATCGTTTGCTGTTTGCTCACGGCAAGAATACTCCGTCTTCTTTAAGGCTGTTTTGCCTGATTATACCTGAGGTTTTTTTATTTATCCGCACTAAATGTTTCCTATTGTGAAAAAAAGTTTACAAGGCTATTGACATGTTTTTTTCGACATGAGTAAATAGAACCATGTTTCATCACATGAAATATTGTTTACCTAGTTAGAGGTAGATTCGCATACTACTTAAGTAGTATTGAGCATTATGAGTGGAGGTTAAGAATGCCATTAGGGCTATTAAAATATGGTCTGAGTAGTGAACACCCGGCACCACGTTTTTTTAGGGACTGTACCGAGCCTAAGAAATCGTACGATGCCGTGATTATCGGTGGCGGCGGACATGGTTTGGCTGCGGCGTATTACTTAGCGAAAGACTATGGCATTACCAATGTAGCAGTATTAGAGAAAGGTTATATTGGTGGCGGTAACACGGGCCGTAATACCACTATCGTACGTTCAAATTACCTGACACCGGAAGGGGTTAACTTCTATGATGCCAGCGTTAAATTGTACGAAGATTTATCAGAAGAATTAGACCTGAACCTGTTTTATTCAACTCGTGGGCACTTCACTTTAGCTCACACAGAATCAGCAATGAGAACCATGCGCTGGCGTGCAGAAGTGAATAAACATGTTGGGGTTGAGAGTTATGTCGTTGGTCCTGAGGAGATATCCAAAGCCTGTCCGCAATTGGATGTCTCCTGCAGTGGCCAAGCACCTATCCTGGGCGCTTTATATCATGCACCAGGCTCTGTGGCTCGTCATGATGCCGTGGCATGGGGTTATGCCAAAGAAGCGGATCGCATGGGTGTTGAAATATTCCAAATGACGGAAGTCACGGGTATTGATACTAAAGGCGGCAAAGTCGTTGGTGTAAACACATCTAAAGGCTATATCAGCACAAATCGTGTTCTATCTGCAGTGGCAGGTTTTACACCACGCATCACTGAGATGGTGGATTTGAAAACACCGATAGTGATTCATCCCCTGCAAGCTTGCGTATCAGAACCGATGAAGCCCTGGCTCGATACCATTTTAGTTTCCGGTAGTTTGCATGTGTACGTGAGTCAATCGTCTCGTGGTGAACTGGTCATGGGGTCATCACTGGATCCTTATGAATTCCATTCAACACGTTCATCACTGGATTTCGTGGAAGGACTCACCACACATATCACCGATATGTTCCCGTTTTTATCGAATGTCAAAGTGGTACGCCAATGGGCGGGTATGGCTGACATCACGCCTGACTTTGCACCGATTATGGGTAAAACACCACTAGAAGGGTTTTATCTGGATGCCGGATGGGGCACATGGGGATTTAAAGCCACGCCAATCAGTGGCAAAACCATGGCCGAGACAATAGCCAAAGATATGGCTCCTGATCTTATTAAATCATTCCGTTTATCACGTTTTGAAGACTATGAGCTGACCGGTGAAAAAGGCGCAGCTTCAGTTGGTCACTAAGTTAAGAGTAAGGCTATGAAACTACTTGAATGTCCCGTTAATGGTATCAGGCCGATGAGTGAATTCACCTACGGCGGAGAATATCGAAATATGCCCAACCCTGACACATGTTCAGATTCTGAGTGGGCTGCCTATGTGCACTATCGTAATGGAGCACCTGGTTTGAAAAAAGAATGGTGGTATCACACCCCCAGCGGTACTTGGTTTATCGCTGAACGTAACACGATGACTGATAAGGTCAACCGTACTTATCTTCTGGGTCAGGAGGAAGCTAAATGACCAGCCGTATTGCTAAGAAACGAGGTGAGTGGATTAACCGTGACAAGCCACTGACTTTTCAATATGAAGGTCAGACTGTGCAAGGTTACGAAGGCGATACCATTTCCAGTGCGCTGTGGGCGGCTGGTATTAATGTGCTGGGCCGTAGTTTTAAATATCACCGTGCACGTGGTGTATTGAGTTTTGCCAATCATGATGTCAACGCCATGATGACAGACGGCGTGGATACCAATATCCGTGCTGATGTCTGGCCTGTTGCTGATGGTATGGATATTAAAGCCGTTAATACTATTGGTGGTGTATTAAAAGATAAAAACAAATATATCGATTATTTATCACCGTTTCTGCCGGTCGGTTTTTATTACAAAACGTTTTATAAACCAAAAAGTCTGTTTCCGTTCTGGGAAGACAAAATCCGTAAGGCGGCTGGTTTAGGCGAAGTTAACTTTAACTACCCACGTATTATTAAACCGAAAAAGTTTGCCCACTGTGATGTGTTAATCATCGGTGCCGGTCTGTCTGGTTTATCAGCAGCGGTTAAAGCGGCTGAGCAAGGCCTGGATGTGATTGTTGTTGATGAAAACAAGCAGGCGGGTGGCAGCCTGACATACGACTATGCTGGTGACCAAACGACAGCCGATACGCTGACAAGCCTGTTAGGTAAAGTGGAGTCAAACCCGAATATTCGTTTAATTACCGATGCGTATGCCGGCGGTTTTTATGGCGATAAATTAGTGCCATTAGTCGGTAAAGACGGCATCACGAAAGTCTGGGCGAAAACGGTGATCGTGGCTGCTGGTGCGTTTGAGCAACCACCTGTATTTCGTTACAACGATCTACCGGGCGTGATGATGGGATCGGCAGCACAACGTCTGATTCATCGTTATGCGGTTAAACCTTTTAATAAAGGTGTGGTTGTTACAGCGAATGATCACGGATATCGAACAGCACTGGACCTAGCGTCTGTTGGTGTCGAAGTTGTGGCTGTCATTGATATGCGTAGAAACGGCGCACCACGTGAACTGGCTCAGAAAGTCAGAGATCTAGGTATTCCTGTTCATATCTCAAGCTGTATTTATGAAGTGATCCCGACCTCTGACAAGTTAGGTGTTAAAGCTGTTGCTGTTAGCCCTTATGACGATATTAGTGCAGGCGCCGATAGTGGCCATACTGTGCGTTTGGGATGTGATGGTGTAGCGATGAGTGCCGGTTGGGCACCAGCCGCTGCCTTGCTGTATCAGGCAGGCACAAAAATGCGTTATGACTATAGCGTCGAGCAGTTTGTCCCTGACGAGTTACCGGAAGGGGTGTTTGCAGCGGGTAAGGTCAATGGCGTATTTGATTTTAAAGCTCGCCAACTTGATGGTCAGCGTGCAGCAGCAGAAGCAGCCGCTTTCCTGGGTAAAACGGTCGATGTGGTTACTGTGCCAAAAGTTGAAATGACATCACCCAGTCATCCTTATCCGATTGTTGAGCATCCGAAAGGCAAAAACTTTGTCGACTTTGACGAAGATATTCAAGTCAAAGATTTCATCAATGCCGCCAAAGAAGGTTTTGACAATATCGAGTTGATGAAACGCTTTACCACGGTGGGTATGGGGCCAAGTCAGGGCAAACATTCTAATATGAATGCGATTCGTATTTTGGCTCGTATTCGTCAGTTACCGGTTGAGAAAATTGGTAGCACCACCGCGCGTCCATTCTTCCACCCAACACCGATTGGTCACCTGGGCGGACGCGGATTCCACCCTCATCGTTATACCGCGATGCATGAATGGCATGTTGAGAATGGTGGTGTGATGATGGATGCGGGTATGTGGATGCGTCCTGCTTATTATCAATATTCGGGTCGTTCAATGACGGCCATGGAAGCGGTACAGCAAGAAGCGTTAGCGGTCAGAAAACAGGCTGGCATGATTGATGGCAGCACCTTAGGGAAAATTGAAGTCTACGGTGCCGATGCCACTGAATTTCTGGAACGCTTTTATACAGGCAAGTTCAGCAAACAGAAAATCGGCGAAAGCCGCATTGCTCTGCTGCTGGATGAAGCGGGTGTCATGCTGGATGACGGGCTGGCTGTTCGTGTCGAAGCTGAAAAGTTCTATGTATCAACGAACTCATCCAATGCCGCGACGGTTTACCGTGAAATGCAACGTAATGTTCAGGCATGGGGATTACAAGTCACTTTGGTGAATCTGACCGGCGCCATTGCAGCGATGACACTGGCCGGACCGAAGTCACGTGAGATTTTAAGTTCACTGACCAATGCCGATTTGAGTGAAGCCGCGTTACCAGATGGAAACATGATTGAAGCTGAGATTGCCGGTGTGAATGCCAAAGTCATGCGAGTGAGTTTTGTTGCTGACCTGGCTTTTGAAATTCATGTGCCTTACAAAGCGGGACTGCATGTCTGGAAACAAATCATGGCTGCCGGACAAGATCATGGTATTCGTCCATTTGGTACAGATGCACAGCGTCTGCTACGTCTGGAAATGGGACATCACCTGATTAGTCACGATACCGATGGTCTGACCAATCCATTTGAAGCGCATTCCGAAGCGTTACTCAAAATGGATAAGCCGTTCTTTATCGGCCAACGCAGCCTGAAAATCATCGCTAAGAAAACGCTGAACAAGAAGTTAGTGAACTTTGTACTGGAGAAAGGCTTTGCCAGGGAAATGCCGAATGAATGCAATCTGGTGATTGATAACGGCAACAACATCAAAGGCCGTGTCACCAGTATTGCATACAGCAGATATCTCGACAGAGTAATCGGTTTTGCTTTTGTTGCACCAGAACAGGGCAATGTGGGCTCAACGTTTTCCATTCGTACCGATAGCGGTGCAATGGTTGAAGCGACTGTCGTCGAAGCCCCTTTTTTTCACCTACTTGATAAAGACGGAGAGTAAGCATGCAAGACGGCATTTTTAAAAGCCCGGTCGCTTTTGCTCAAGCCCCTTTGAAGCCGATTAGTGGCATCGTGAATGGCATGGAGACTGCAATAACCATGGCGGACAAGGCCATTGAATCTTCACGTTACGAGTTATTAAGTATTTGTGATGTGAGTGCATTAAATCGCTTTGGCGTGAAAGGACCTAATGCAGCGGAGTGGTTAGCCTCTGCCAACCTGACACTGCCAGAAGCAAAAAACAGTTGGACATTACAAGGCAAAAGAGAGCTGGTCTTAAGATTGGGGGGAAGTGAGTATCTGATTGAAGAGCCACTGAACTCTCATCTGGTCGCTCAGTTAAATGCCTTGCCTGTGAACAAAGCAGGTGTCCACAAGGTAATTCGCAATGATGCGTCGTTTATTGTCAGTGGCAAGCTGACATCAAAGTTATTTTCTGAAGTCTGTGCTATCGACCTGTCAGGAGATGCACTTGAAGAGAATCGTCTTGTCATGACTGTCATCGCCGGTGTATCGGTAACGTTGCTGAGACAGATGCTGAATGGCCAATCTGTTTATCGCATTTGGTGTGATGGTACGTTTGGACCCTACCTGTGGAAAACACTATTGGGCATCACCGAAGAATATGGTGGCGGTGCTATAGGGTTCAGTTTTTATTACGAGATCAATTGATACGACCAAGTGTTGATCATTCAAACAGAGGAAATGTTATGAAGTATGAATTCGACCCTAAGGCTTCGCCAGCAGACCAATTAGCCTATGCGCAGAAGTTTTTGGCTGAAAACAATGTGAAATATGTGTTGGCCCAGTTTGTTGATATCCACGGTGTGGCTAAGGTCAAATCTGTGCCAGCAGATCACCTGGAAGACATCATTAAAACCGGTGCTGGTTTTGCTGGTGGTGCTATTTGGGGAATGGGCATTAAACCTAATGGTCCAGATTACATGGCAATGGGCGACTTAAGCACATTGAGTTTATTGCCATGGCAACCTGGTTATGCACGCCTGATCTGTGATGGTCACGTTAACGGCAAACCATACAGCCATGACAGTCGTGTTGTACTGAAAAAACAAATTTCCCGTCTGACTGAAAAAGGCTGGATTTTATACACCGGTTTAGAGCCTGAATTCTCTTTACTGAAAAAAGATGAGTTCGGTCATCTGCATCCATTTGATCCAACCGATACACTGCAAAAACCGTGTTATGACTATAAAGGCATCACACGTCAGAGTGCTTTCCTGGAAAAACTGACTGAGTCATTAATTGATGTCGGTTTGGATATTTACCAAATCGATCATGAAGATGCGAATGGTCAGTTTGAAATCAATTACACCTATGCCGATGCACTGAAGAGTGCGGATGACTATGTCATGTTCAAAATGGCAGCCAGTGAAATTGCTAATGAAATGGGCATGGTGTGTTCATTCATGTCTAAACCGTTCAGCAACCGCCCTGGTAACGGCATGCACATGCATATGTCGATTGGTGATGGCGAGAAAAGCTTATTCCATGATGACAGCGATGAAACCGGTCATGGTTTATCAAAACTGGCTTATCACTTTATGGCGGGGATTCTGGCTCACGCACCTGCGTTATCAGCGATTGCAGCGCCTACCGTTAACTCATACAAACGTTTAGTGGTCGGTCGTTCATTATCCGGTGCGACTTGGGCGCCAGCCTATATTTCATATGGTAATAACAACCGTTCGACCATGGTGCGTATTCCTTACGGCCGTATCGAATTACGCCTGCCAGATGGTACTTGTAACCCTTATCTGACAGCGGCGGCAGCGATTGCAGCGGGTCTGGATGGTGTGGAGCGTCAACTGGAAGCGGGTCCAGGTTATGACATTAATTTATATGACTTAAGCCCAGAAGAGTTGGAAGAAAAAGGTATTGGCATCCTGCCACAAAATCTTCATGAAGCTCTGACTGCGTTAGAAAAAGATGACGTGATTAAAGGGGCTTTAGGCGATGAGTTTGTTAAAGAGTTCTTAGAACTTAAACACATGGAATGGGTGGAATACATGCGTCATGTATCTGATTGGGAAATCAATCGTTACGTTGAATTTTATTAAAAGAGTCCCTTCCCAGGGAATGATGTTAGGAGAATAGTTATGTGTGGAATCGTTGGCCTGTATTTGAAAAACGATAAATACCAAGACCGTCTGGGTGAACTGTTTGCGCCAATGTTAATTGCGATGACAGAACGTGGCCCTGACAGTGCCGGCTTTGCTGTCTATGGTGATGAAGTAGATCAAGGTGTGAAGTTAACGCTTCGCAACGAAGATGAAAATTATGATTGGGCTGCATTGGCAAAAGACATTGAAGCCAAACTGAATACAAAAGTCGACTGGTTCCAAAACAGCAAAGTGGCGGTCTTTAAAGTCGATATCGATGCTGAAACCGTTGAAAACTATCTGATGGAAAATCATCAGGACGTGCTGATCATGAGCTCAGGTAAATCTATCGAAATCCTGAAAGAAGTCGGTTTACCAGAACGTATCGTCAATCTGTTCCACCTGGAAAACATGAAAGGCAGCCACATCATCGGTCATACACGTATGGCAACGGAATCTGCTGTAACCATGGCGGGTAGCCATCCTTTCTCAACAGGTATGGATCTGTGTCTGGTACATAACGGTTCTCTGTCTAACCACAACCGTCTGCGTCAGGAACTGAAACGTGAAGGCATTCATTTTGAAACTGAAAACGATTCAGAAGTGGCTGCAGGTTACCTGACATACCGTTTACAACAAGGCGATAGCCTGACAGAAGCGTTAGAGCATGCCTTAGACGATCTGGATGGTTTCTTCACCTTCACTATCGGTACTAAAGATGGCTTTGCTGTCGTGCGTGATCCGATTGCTTGCAAACCTGCGGTGATTGCAGAAACAGATGATTATGTGGCCATGGCCTCTGAGTATCAGGCTTTAACAACATTACCTGGCATTGAAAACGCCAAAGTTTGGGAACCAGAGCCTTCAAAAGTCTATGTTTGGGAACGTACCACGCACTAAGCAATGGTGTATGAGGAGAATATAAATGAGTACTAAATCTGTAGCAGAATCAGTGACCACATCCGGCGGCAAGCAAACGGTGGATTTGGCACAACAAACAGTTCGTGATTTGAATCAGGCGCTGCATGATCAAAACAAGGAACTGACCATTGCTGAATGGGAAGTATTAAACCCAAAAGGGGAGCATAACCTGGCTGTTGGTCTTGATCAGAAGCTCAAAGTCGATATCCACGGTCCGGTCGGTTACTACTGTGCGGGTATGAACAAAGAAGCCGACATCACCGTTCACGGTCATGCTGGTCAAGGCATTGCTGAAAACATGATGTCAGGCAGTGTGCGTGTGAAAGGTAACGCTTCATCAGCAGCCGGCGCGACAGCCCATGGCGGTTTGTTAGTGATTGAAGGCGATGCCGGTTCACGTTGCGGTATCTCGATGAAAGGCATTGATATTGTGGTGAAAGGCAATGTCGGTCATATGAGCTGCTTTATGGGCCAGGCTGGTTCACTAGTGGTGTGTGGTGATGCCGGTGATGCGTTGGGTGACTCGCTGTACGAAGTGCATATCTATGTAAAAGGCGCAGTGAAATCACTGGGCGCAGACTGCATCGAAAAAGAAATGCGTCAGGAGCACCTGGATGAACTGTCGGCTTTATTAGAAAAAGCCGGTGTGGATGAAGATCCAAAAGCCTTCAAACGTTATGGTTCAGCTCGTCAGTTGTACAACTTCAAAGTTGATAACGCGAGTGCTTATTAATTGCTGATATTGCGAGGAAATAGAAATGACTGAAAAGAAAAAATACATGACCGTACCGCGCGAGTCAGCGACGTTTGATAAATTGACGATGGCTGAAATCCGTCGTGCTGCTGATACGGGTATTTATGATATCCGCGGTGCCGGTGCCAAACGTAAACTGCCCCATTTCGACGATCTGTTGTTCCTGGGGGCGAGTATGTCGCGTTACCCATTAGAAGGCTATCGTGAAAAATGTAATACCTCGGTGACCTTAGGTACCCGTTTTGCGAAAAAGCCTATCACTATTGATACGCCTGTCACGATTGCCGGTATGAGCTTCGGTGCGCTGTCTGCCTATGCTAAAGAAGCGTTAGGACGGGGTGCATCAGCAGTGGGTACATCTACCACCACAGGTGACGGTGGTATGACACCGGAAGAACGTGGTCAGTCAAGCAAACTGGTTTACCAATACCTGCCATCACGTTATGGCATGAACCCAGACGACTTACGAAAAGCGGATGCGATCGAAGTGGTATTGGGCCAAGGTGCAAAACCAGGCGGCGGCGGTATGTTACTGGGTCAGAAAATTACTGAACGTGTTGCCAAAATGCGTACCTTACCGATGGGTGTTGACCAACGTTCAGCCTGTCGTCACCCAGACTGGACAGGGCCTGACGATCTGGAAATCAAGATCAAAGAACTGCGTGAAATTACAGACTGGCAAGTGCCTATCTACATCAAAGTCGGTGCAACACGTACTTACTATGATGTGAAGCTGGCGGTGAAAGCAGGTGCTGACGTTATCGTGGTCGACGGTATGCAAGGTGGTACAGCGGCAACGCAAGACGTGTTTATCGAACACGTAGGTATCCCAACCATGGCGGCCATTCCTCAAGCGGTTCAAGCGTTACAGGAAATGGGTATGCACCGTAAGGTTCAACTGATTGTGTCTGGTGGTATCCGTAATGGTGCTGACGTCGCGAAATGTATGGCTTTAGGTGCTGACGCGGTGGCTATCGGTACCGCTGCATTGGTGGCATTGGGTGATAACGATCCTAAATGGGAAGAAGAGTACCAAAAACTGGGTTCAACAGCCGGTTCCTACGATGACTGGCACGAAGGTCGTGACCCAGCCGGTATTTCTACCCAGGATCCGGAGCTGATGAAACGCTTTGACCCGGTTGAAGGTGGTCGTCGTCTGGCTAACTACATACGTGTTCTGACGCTGGAAGCACAAACATTAGCGCGTGCTTGCGGTAAGAATGATCTGCGTCATCTGGAACCAGAAGACTTAGTGGCATTAACAGTGGAATCAGCAGCGATGGCACGTGTGCCATTAGCCGGAACAAGCTGGATTCCAGGCACACATACATTCTAAAAAAATGTTGTTGTGCCATTGATAGTTAAAAACCGGTGTTACAAAGACAATGTGTCTTATAGCGATCCTTACCCCGTCAATATAAGTTGCCTTGTCTGCGTAACATCGGTTTTTTTCTTTTTCTTAGCAAAACAGGAGGACAGTGTGTAAATCATTTTTAACCATTAGAAGAGAGAAATATAACCATGAATAATAAAATAAAAAATCGTATTCAAAATATGTATCTACGAGACTGCATCATGGCTTGGGCAGATGTGCTACTTATCTGGCTGGCTGTGGGTTTCGTCCTCATTAGCATCTTAAGCATTCTGGAAGATCCGGTTATCCGATGGGTAATGATTATTTCCAGTGCTTTGCTCGTCTTTTTCAATACCGCTTCTGTCGGTGCGATGACTAAGCACTACGCAGAAGATAAAGAGTTTATCTACGGATTGGACATCAAACATCTCGATGAAAATAGAGCAGCGAAGCGCTAATTGCCGAGTGATTTTAATGAGGAAATCTTATGTCTACTTATGTACCAAAGGTACAGTCTAAAAAGGGGCAGTTGTTTGATAGTCTCTTTATTCTGATACTTGTCTATGTCAGTTTGTATATTCCTTTGTTTCTTGAATCTGATTCTAAATCAGCAAGTGACACCACCTCATCTCAGGTTATCTCCTGGGAATCCCTAAACGTCTCACCTGTTGAGCAGGAACAATGGCAGAAGCTGGGTTTTGATGAAACCTCAGCGGCTGAAATCATTAACGATAAATTTGATTACACCATTGATCCGTTGATGCTTGGCATTACGGCTTTAGTCATTATTGGCTATTTCATCTTTATGCTGCGTGTCTCTGAGTCTCAATACCGTGAAGTGATTGCTGAAAAATTTGGTGATAAGTCTTCGCTTACGGAACAGGAGGCACACCGATGAGCTATTGGGAAATTTTAAGTTACGCCGCCTGGATTATCTCAGCCATGCTATTGCTGTGGATTCTGGTGGATGCACTCAGTGTGTCTCGTCAGTTTGATGAATCGCTACTCATGAGTTCGCGTGAAGGCGCTGATGAACTGATGGCAGAGCTCGAGCGAGAGGAGCAGCAGTCATGAGTCAGCAATCTTCTTCTCAATCCGGGGAACAACGCATTTCAATGCTGAAGGTATTGAACCCTTTTCATATCTGGGCGCTGGGTGTGGGTATTGTTCTGGTCGGTGAATTTATGGGCTGGAACTTCTCTGTTGCCAAAGGTGGTGCTTATGGTGCCTTGATTGCCTGTTGGGTTATTGGCTTACTCTATAGCTGTGTCGCGATGATCGATTCGGAAGTCACGTCTACCGTGGCGGCGGCCGGTGGTCAGTACACGCAGGCAAAACACATTATTGGTCCGTTAATGGCCTTTAATGTGGGCTTGTATCTGGTGATGGCATATACCATGCTGGAAGCGGCGGATGCTTTGATAGTCGGTGACTTGATGGCGGCTGTGGCATCAGCAACTGGCTTCCATGATCTGAGTCCTCAACCCTTTGTGGTACTGACCATTTCGTTTCTGGCCTGGCTGAATTACCGCGGCGTGTTTATGACGCTGACGGTAAATTTTGTCATTACCCTGTTTGCCTTTCTGGCGATTCTGGCTTTATTTATTGGGGCCGATCCGCTTAACCCCGGGCATATTCTGAAACACAGTGATCTGTTAACAGAATTACCGTATGGCTGGATTGGGGTTGTCGCTGCATTGCAGTTTGGCATGTGGTATTACCTCGGCATTGAGGGCACCTGTCAGGCAGCGGAAGAGGTGAGGAGTGCAGGTCGGGCGATTCCACTGGGCACGATTGGTGGCATTTTAACTTTATTAGTGGCAGCGACACTGACCTGGTATATCTCGACGGGTCTGATGCCATGGCAATATTTAGGTCAGGCGACCACGCCGTTATATGACGCTGCTTCGATTATTGGTAATCCGGTATTACAGGTCGTGTTATTTATCGGCACCATGTTTGCGGCCATTGCTTCGGCTAATGGCTGTATTAATGATGCGGCGCGTGCCTGGTTTTCCATGGGACGGGATCGCTATATGCCGACATGGTTTGGAGCGATTCATCCGCGTTACCGCACGCCGTTCAGATCGATTATTTTCCTGATTCCAATTGCTGTGTCATTTGCGTTCACAGGTTTATTGGATCAGGTCATTACCTTTTCGATTCTGTCAGGTCTGCTGGGTTACACCTTCATGTCCATCAATATGGTCAAGTTCAGAAAAATGTGGCCATTGGATGTGATCAAGCGGGGCTATATCCATCCGTTCCATCCTATTCCAGCTTATACCTTGCTGGGTTTATGTTCTCTGGTCTATTTCGCGACCTTCCTGGGTTACGGTGCGTCATTATTGTCGATTATGGCGTTTTATATCGTGGCCTCGGTCTGGTTTGTGAAACGACGTTACCAGTTCGTGAAACGGGGTGATCAGTTCACCATGCCCTGGCCACGGCCTAAAGGTTATTAGGAGGAAGCAGCATGAAACATATTTTATGTGCAACGGATGGATCGCATAGTGCGATGAAAGCCGTGGATTTTGCTGTGGAGCTGGCGAAATCGGTCAATGCCAGGCTGACATTTATTCATGTGGTTAGACCGACCAGTGAAGACATTTCACATAGTTACTTTTGGGATTCGAGCATTCTCGATGCAGCAGATGCTCAAATCAAACAGGAGCTACGTGATGCGATGGTTAAGGCCACATCTCAAGGACTAGATGATGTGTTTTGTATAACGGCAGCTGGCCACGATATTGCCAAAGCCATTGTTGATTATGCTGAGAAACATGAGCATGACCATGTGGTGACTGGATCGGTTGGGCGTAGTGGTATTGCGAGAGTGTTATTAGGATCGATAGCGCAGCATATTGTGCAGCGATCCCACTGTCCGGTGACCGTCGTCAGATAAGCCTTAGTCCCGCAGTATTGTCATGGCTGCGGGACTCTTTTTCTGAGGGAAAAGAGGAATATTGAATGAATGTAGATGCTATATACGCCATGATTTTTGTGTTGTTAGGGAGTACTTGCTTGCTGCTTCTATATCGCCATCATCATCGCCATGTGTTGGTATCAAGACAGCAGGTATTTGATGATTGTCATGAGGTTGTTCAGATGACGTCATCAACGCTTGATGGACAAGGATATGCCTCTGTTTTTGCCGATTGGAATAATGCCAGGGTAAAGCTTTCAGTCGAGGTGGATAACCTCACGGCAAGAAAATTACCAGTGATGTGGATGCATATAACCTTGTATCGAGCACATAAAGACAGCAGTGGCGCGACACTCGATATTTTAGTCAGACCACAAAATACCGAGAGCTTCAGTCCGTCATGGCAGTGGATAAAACCGGTGATGCCTTTAGCTGGCTGGCCGCAACATGCCCGTTATATGACAAAAACCCAGCCGCCGCCATTAGCAGGGATAGATCAAGATATTAAAGACTTGTTTGCTGATTCTCGCTGCAAAGAGTTACTGATTACCCCGATGGCGATTCGGCTCACTTGCTTAGCTAAGCAATCAGATCGCGGCCATTATTTATTACTACGGGCCATTAATTTTGATGACAAACCCATTGAGGCAAGTTTGGTAGCCGGTTTATTACACAAGTTAGATAACTTAGTGACTCACCTGGATGAGGTGCAAGATGAAGCAGCCTAGTCGCCTATTGCAGGGACCCGTTCATCCCTATCTGGTGCTATTGATTGCCATTGTGTTGCCTGGGGTGGGGCAGGTCGTGAATCACAATCCCATGCGCGGTTTGACCATGTTGTTTTTTATGCTGGTGTTAGGTGTGGTGACCTATCAAATGGCCGCACCAGGTATTTCGGTGATAGGCCAGTTTGCTGGCGGGATTTTTATTTATGCACTATCGATTATGGATGCCTATATGTGGGCCAGAATTCGTTGGGAGCAAGCCAATTTCTCTCAATAGGTAAGGGTATAACCCCAAGGTAGTAATCCTTCTTTGGAATTTTTTTATCCCTGAAACTAAGCAATACTTAACCTGAAGTTGGTTTTAGATGAAACCGTTTCTTCATGGTTATCCTCGGACTCTTTGCGATTTGAGACCTTTGGGTGAATGACTGATGAGATTCAGTCATTCACACCATTTTTTCAGTTGATTCAACCGATGTGTGAATCAAAAAAACAAGGATACATAATGAATCTGCCTTTAACACATCGACTTGAAGATGTTCAAAATACGCCTGACAAACGCCAGTTAATCATTGATAAAGTCGGTATAAAGTCACTGCGTTACCCGGTTTTATTTCAATCAACTACCGAAACACCCATACGTGTTGTGGCCGAATTTAATATGTATGTGCATTTGGCGGCTGATGTGAAAGGCACCCATATGTCACGTTTCATTGAATTACTGGAACGCCCTGACGCGATATTCAGCCTGAGCAATATGCCCGCATTTATGACCGACATGCTGGAATTATTAGGCGCAAAACAAGGTCACGTCAGCTTACGTTTTCCGTATTTCATCAGCAAAACCGCACCCGTTTCAGGTGTGAAAAGCTTTATGGATTACGACATTACGCTGACAGCGGATTACACCGATAAACTGGAACTGACCGTGAAAGCTGAGATCCCTGTGACCAGTCTTTGTCCTTGCTCGAAGAAGATTTCAGATTATGGTGCACATAATCAACGTTCTTTGGTCAGTGTTGAAGCACGCATCAGCGAAGAGATGACGCTGGATGCCTTGATTCAATTGATTGAAGAACAAGCCTCCAGTCAGCTTTACGGGCTGTTGAAACGCCCGGACGAAAAGTATGTGACCGAATTTGCTTACGACAATCCCAAGTTTGTTGAGGATTTAGTTAGAGATATTGCTGTCGCATTAGCTCAACAGGACACCGTGTCAGGGTTCCGTGTTGAGTGTGAAAACTTTGAATCTATTCATAATCATTCTGCCTACGCCGTTATTGACCAGTTATAAGGAGCTATATCCTCATGCCACAATCTAAGTTGACGTCTTATTCTCAACCCGCACAAATCGCTAGTGCAGAAGCGATTATTGAGGATATTAGACAGGGCAAAATGGTTGTCTTAATGGATGATGAAAACCGTGAAAATGAAGGTGATCTGGTTATGGCGGCCAGTCATGTTACTGCCGAAGCAGTGAATTTTATGGCGATGCATGCACGCGGTCTCATTTGCCTGACTTTAACTGAAGCACGCTGTCAGCAGTTAAACCTGCCATTAATGGTAAAACAAAATAAAGCCGGTTTTGAAACTAACTTTACGCTGTCTATTGAAGCGGCTGAAGGCGTCACCACCGGCATTTCTACACAGGATCGTGCGTTGACGATTCAGGCTGCTGTGGCGGCTAATGCCACACCGGAAGATATTGTCAGTCCTGGTCATATTTTCCCGGTTATGGCCAGAGCGGGGGGCGTGTTAACCCGTGCAGGACACACAGAAGCTGGCTGTGACTTGGCGGCATTGGCAGGGCTGGAGCCTGCTGCTGTTATCTGCGAAATCATGAATGAAGACGGCACCATGGCCCGTCTACCGGATCTTATTGAATTTGCTAAACAGCATGACTTAAAAGTAGGCACCATTGCCGACCTTATCGCTTATCGTCACCAGCATGAGCAAAATGTCATCCGCCTGAATGAACGTGAAATGCAAACCATGCTGGGTTCATTCCGTCGTCATGATTATTTAGATAAAACGACAGGTATGAAACATCTGGCACTGGTCTACGGCACGTCAGCGGCTGGTGAAGAAACCCTGGTCAGAGTTCATGCACCGTTTAATAGTATGGACTTGCTGGATTACGACCGGAACGGACATACCTGGAGTGTGGCCGAAGCCATGCAATATATTCAGCAGCAAGGCTCGGGTGTGCTTGTCCTGCTGCATGGGGATGAAGAGGAGTGGCAGAGACTCGTTCAGTCAGATCGAAATTATGCTGAAGAGTATGTACTGAAACACTATGGCATTGGAGCTCAGATATTAAGAGATCTCGGTGTCACTGAAATGAAGTTGATGACCTGGCCGAGAAAACTGCCATCAATGAGCGGTTTTGGCTTGAGTGTCACTAACTATGTCTTACCAGAAGACTTAGCAGAAAAACTTGCTGCATCAGCCGTTGTATAAACGCTGTTGTTAGCTGGTTAGGTATCAATTAATAAGTAATAACAAAGGATTAATATGGCTTGGGTAGCATTAGTAGTAGCGGGATTACTGGAAGTCGTCTGGGCGGCTGGACTGAAATATTCAGAAGGTCTGACTAAGTTAGGGCCCAGTCTGTTGGCACTGGTCACCGTTGCCTTGAGTTTGTGGCTTTTGGGTGTAGCAATGAAAACCCTGCCATTAGGCACTGCTTACGGTGTCTGGGTCGGCATCGGTGCGATTGGCACCGTAATTTTCGGTATTGTGTTTTTATCCGAGCCAGCAACGATAGCACGTCTGTTCAGTATCTTATTAATTCTATCGGGCATCATTGGGCTAAAAATCTCTCACTAAAACAAGCCGATGGCCTTTTCGGGGTTCCTTCAGTGTATTGCTGGGGAATTCTGTCTGTTGTATGTTCAACACAGTCTTGAACCCGCTAAGGCAACAAAACAGCAATTAGTGTGAGGCTGCGGGTTTAGTCTTTACTATCACGCTTATCGGCTAACGCTTCATCATGGAAAAGTGGTGCGATAGATGTATTGTCGATGTGACCAAAAGCTGTTTTCCAGTGCGGAGTATTAAAGTCTTTAACATGCCGTGCATGAGCGATCTCTAGCCCCTTTACCGCATAAAACTACTTATCCAGTTTACCGAGCCTTTGATTTCGCTGATTTCTAAGTACACCTATAAAAGCAACATATAAGTTTCTTTTTGTAGAGAAATCACTTTCTTTTATTTCAAAATCTAGACATCCACGTATACCTTCTTGTGTTTGAGGCCCTTGTTCAGAAAAGTCATAAATCTCTCTTTTATTTATGAGCACATGCGGATCTGACGCCAGCTTGATAGCCGTAAGACTTATTTTTCTGTAGTTCTTTGGAAGAACAGGTATGAGCTTCGGTTTTTTAGATTTACTCCAGAACATACATATCAAGTTGGCTAACTCCGTTATTTCTCTTTTATTGAAAAATCATATAAAGAACAAACAAAATTAAAATGCATAAGAATAGGCTTTGGAAATAAAACGAGATACTAAATACGTTTTTTATAGACAGCCCTTTAAGCTCTTCATCTGAAAGGAAATAGTGGCAATGTATGCAAGCTTTATCATTGGCAAATATAAGTCTCTTACATGAAGGACAATGAGACATTGCAGCACTGCTGTTACGGCTAAGCACGAGCGAACGGTCCATAATTGTAGGGTGGCGAACGTAGGCGAGCTTGCCTTCAGATTCGATTTTGATTACATCATGTCCATGAAAAAGCTTGAGTCCATTGCATTTATAGCAACGGCCTGCCCCTTGGTTATTAAGTTCTTTACACTTCCAGCAAATCCATTTATTCGGCATGTCTATTTTTTTACCTATTTAATAAATCAATAGTAAATCAATAGTAAATCAATAGTGTCAGAGTGTTTGATTCTCCAGTTAGGTTTCAATTAACGATCTCAGCTTTGTAATTATCAAGTTTGCTGACCCCTTGATTGTTCCGATTTTAAAAATCAAATGCTCTGACCTTATTGATTTGGAAACAAGATAACAAAAGCTTGGCACTATTTTTCCCACCCAGTTCAATTTTCTGGCCTTATAATTTCATGGTTTGAAATTAATTTATTTCATAGTCAATATGTTATGGTTGCCAAAATTGAATTATGAGGCCGCCAGTTTAATATTTATTATGAGGCCAGTGGCCTTAGAAAACACACTGTTAACTCAAAATAAGTATCGAGCATGGAACAAAAACCTTTATTAGAGCCAGGATTGCACGACTTCGAATTGAAGGAGATAGGAAATCATTTTCTAAAGGATTTCCCTGCTTCTAAAACGCGAAAATTACTCATTGATGGCTTAAACACCTATATTGGTCATCTATCAAGTATTGGCGCACCTGTTGAACTTTGGATTGATGGTTCATTTACCACTAATAAAGAAAATCCGAATGATATTGATCTAGTAATATTTTCTCCTGCATCAGTTCTTAATGTCCTTCCAGATGACAAAAAAAAACTATTTCAAGCGCTCACAGACCGAGTAAGCATCAAAGCTAATTTCGGATGTGATGTGCTATTCTGCCCTACAGAAGATCAAAATATGAGAAGTTACTGGCGTGGGTGGTATGGCTTCGATAGAAACGAGCAGCCGAAGGGCATTGCTAGGGTAATGGTGGTGGCATGAGTGACGATCTAAAGAAAAAGGCGTCTCAAGCTAAAAGGCTGCACCAGATAGCAAAAGAAAAAAGTGAAGCTGGTGACTTCGCGTACGAATTAGCTGCTCGATCATTTGAGAGTCATTTGGATGAACTGGCCCAAATAGAATTAACCTCTCAAACAAGTCCTGCTTTCGAGATGCTGGATTTCCGTATTGTTGCTCCTAATCTAAAAACAGGTAGTGCGCCCTTAGATTTGGTCTCAAAATTGTCGGAAGAAATACGCAAAACATTGGGGTATGCGGCACTAAGACTGATGCAAGGTGGAATTGATAGAAAGCGAATTCCAAAAGATCTATATGGAGAGCTTGATCTTAGATTGCAGGGTCTATTACCTGGATCATCTCGCTTCGTTATATCTGCAGCATCAAATAGAGACTTGCTAGACGATGGTTTAAGCAAGGGCGCTATCGAACGAATGTTTGCGGTTTTATCCTCGATGGGTCACGGTGAAGATTTTCTTTCTTCTGTAAATTTACTTGGACCTTCAAGTGCCCGAAGTTTAAGAGAGTTTCTAAAAGTTATTAAGTCTTATTCTGCAACTGCAGAATTCACATGGAAATATTCAGGTGATGAAATTAAAAAGTGGCACGGAAGCAAAGAAGCTATTGATTCAGTAACCTCAGCACTAGAAGTTACTGAGATCATTGAGCAGGAAAAAATACTACTACACGGAAAGATAGAGTTATTGAGTAAAAGAGAAAGAATCGAGCTAAGAGTCGATGAAGGAAAGCTGGTAAAAATTCTGTATCCTAAGAGCAAATTACCTCAGGTCAGTGAGTTGCATTTAGAGCAGGAGGTAACTTTATACTGCCAAGTAACTGAAACTGAAAACCCGCTTACCAATGAATCATCGATATTCTACGAGTTGTTAGAGGTGAAGAGTTAACAAGTGGCTGCTAGGGACTGCATTACGCTGCGCTCCATTCAGCCCCAGAGCCAAGCGTTAGGCGTAGAAGGAGAACAATGTTTAATCTATTTGAATCTTTAGGATTTACTTCTCAGGACAATGCTATGCTCTTCCTGTCAATCATTTGTGGACTTTTTGGGGCCGTAGCGAGGGCCTTCATGCTTGAAAGTAAATTGAGCGAATACGATGCTGACACAAAATCTTTTTTGGAGTCTTTCAATTATCGCGATTTTCAATGGCTAATGGGACATATTGTTGTAGGCTCTGTCACCGGATTATTAGTAGCTTTGCTATTTATTGGAGCAATAAATGAAGATAGAGGTGCTTTTGCACGGGTCCTGGCCATAGCTCTCTTCATGGGTTATTCAGCTCCAACATTTTGGAGCACTCAAGAAAAAACAATTGGAAAAATTGTCGAAAATCGCCTTAAGAAGTTGGGCAAGGATAGTAGCGCCTAACAAATACTTCAAAATGACTCGGCGCGTAAACGCGTCTCAGATTTTAAGCAGGCGTTAAGTGTCAGATGGAGTGTTTTCATAGTGAGGAGGCAAATTGAAATATAATTTTAGTATCCAGTTTTTAAAGATAACTCCTCCGCAGAGCACATTTGGAGATGCTTGGGAGGCCCTCTGTACTAGTTTGCTGCAGTCCGAGTATGGTTACGAAAATTGCTTACCAATGAAGGCTCCGGACAGAGGCGTGGATATTATTCTTAGAGCTGAGAATAAGGCTATTCAATGTAAGGCGGATGAGAGGGGAGCGGTTGGTACTATCGCGCCAACTAAAAGTATTGAATCCCTGAAGACTGCATTGACACACCGAGAGCATCTAAGTTGGAGTAAATACATATTCGCATCAAACGCGAATTACTCTGGTAACGGAATAGAAAAAATATTGGAATTTGCGAAGAATTCGTCGATTTCACAGAGCGATATTTCATTCTTAGGCCCTGAATATTGGTCTGATTTATGTGATAGATATCTCGATAAAGTAAAGCATATGTTGGATTACCGTCTTCTATACAGTGAGCAAGAGGTAGAGGAGGCTTTTAAGAAAGCACGGTACTTCGACAAGTATATAGATGAATTTTCTGGGCTTATTAAGAATGAAAATCTCAGATTGGAAGTATCCAATAACCGTACTCCCATAGTTCTATCAATCCCATTTTCTAAAGAGTTATCTGTCAAAGAGTGTCTGGAAGTATGCAAGTCACTTTTAGGGGTTGATTTAAAGAAAGAGCGATATAGTGATTTGGGAACAACTGCACAGCCTAGCTTAAGTCTAACTCTAGACGGAAAAGCTCAACCTTTCTCGAAAAAGATATGCGAATTCAGTGAGAAAGAGTTGGGGAAACTAAAGCTGTGGATTAAAATTGTCTACGGTTTTGACGACGATAGGCAGAGAGATCCTAACTCTGTTAATTTTGAGATGCTCAGAAAAACAACATCCATAATATCAAGATCTGAAGCAAGGCAAAGCACATTGCAGAGATTCGAAAGTAGCATTCAGCAGACAATGTGGGAGCAGGTTACACTTAACAAGACAATGCACCCGACCCCTGACGCGGCAGCTGATTGAAGCGTTAGGCACAAATATTAATATCCATATTAAATGGCTTCTCATAGTTAGGCTGAACGCAATTTTAGGTTTTGTGTTGGGTGTGACCATCTGATTGCTGACTTAGAGTAGTTGCCAACATCATGTCGGGTAGGGCAATCTGGCAAGCTAATAGGCGCTAGTTGTTACTGTGAAGCGCTGAGGATTTCCAGCTCAATTCCATATACGGCAGGAATAAAACATGTACGAAGTATGTTGACGCATAGCTTTAAGATTGAATAAGCATTGCGCACAGACTTTGAATAACGTTATTTTATCCAGCATTGAGTGGGTATTTGATTGCCCCGATGCGATTTATTTACATGAGGAAACAGATTTGGCAGATATACATGGGGCAGGTGTTCGTGACGATATCGACGGCAATGGCTTTCGGGTAGGTATCGTTGTCTCGCGGTTTAATTCTGAGATTTGCACGGCGCTGTTAAATGCCTGCGTGGATCAGTTAAAAGCCAGTAACGTTCAGGAACAGGACATTCAAGTATTGTCTGTACCGGGTGCATTGGAAATCCCGATGGTCATGCATGAACTGGCTTTAAAAGGTAACTGTGACGGTCTGGTGGCGTTAGGCTGCATCATTCGTGGTGATACTTATCATTTTGAAATAGTGGCGAATGAGTCGGCCCGTGCTTGCACGGATATTCAGATCGGGACTGGCATTCCTTTAGCTAATGCTATTTTGACGACGGATACGGAGCAACAAGCCAAGGATCGAATGACCATTAAAGGTCGTGAAGCGGCATTAGTGATTATTGAAATGATTCAAACCTTAAAGACTTTACATTCTGAGTAGTTTTTTTAGTGAGTTCGTTTCTTTCAATAGGATGAAGGTGTTGATACAGGGGCTTTAGTGGTTTTACCCACTATGGAGTACCCCATCATGAGAATTTTTATACCAGGCTGATTTCGGTAAGTTTTTTACATTGAATTCGTTCTATGTAACCGGAGTTAGACCATGAATAATCCACTGCCCAAAGAAACTACCACACGGAACTCAGTACTCAATGTTCGCCATGAAGAACTTGGGTCAACACTGGATGGCGAAACATGGAATGGCATGCCCATTCCATGGAGCTACCATTCGGATGTGAATGATGAGGTTGTTGCGGTCCGCACCCGGGCAGGTCTTTATGATGTGTCTGGTCTCAACATTGTTAATGTATCGGGACCAGCCGCATTAAAAATTCTCGACAAGCTGGTGACGATCGATGTCACTAAACTCGAACCCGGTACTTCCCGACTCGCTGGTGAAGTGAATGAAGAAGGCGCGCTGGTCGATGACATCATGGTCATCTGTGATGACAAAGAACATTACCGTTTATCGCATGGCAGCGGGGCTACTCAGCAAACTCTGGCTGAACTTGCCAAGGGCGAAGATGTCACAGTTGAACAGGATTATGATGTACATATCCTGTCGCTGCAGGGCCCTCGTTCTATCGATATTCTGGATCCGGAACTGGATTTCGACCTCGCCGGATTACCTTATTTCAAACATATCAAGACGACCTTATTCGGTCGTGAAGTGATCCTCGCTCGCGGTGGTTATTCCGGTGAACGCGGCTACGAAGTCTATTGTTCCGCGGCTGATGCTGTATACCTGTGGGACATGATTCTGGAAAAAGGTCAGCCCTATGGCTGCATCCCGGCATCATGGGACTCACTGGATCTGACACGCGTTGAAGCCGCCTTACTGTTCTTCCCATTTGATATGCCTGAAGGCGATACCACACCGTGGGAAGTCAATATGGACTGGTGTGTTGATGAAGATAAACCCGGTGATTACATCGGTAAAGAAGCGGTGCTGAAGTTAAAAGGCAGAGAACGCTTCAAACAAATCGGTCTGGAATGTCGCTCAAAGCAAGCGGTAGAGGTCGGTTCTAAATTATTCATTGATGGCAAAGAAGTCGGTGTGGTGACCAGCTCCAGCTACAGCCAATATCTGATGAAGTCACTGGCGATGGCACATATCAAACCGGAATACAGCCAACTTGGCACCACAGTAACAGTGGCCGACGGTGATGAGGTCAAAGCGACCATCGTCAAGATGCCTTTTTATGATCCTATGCGTGTTCGCACTCACCCTGAGTAAATTGAGGAATAGATGATGGAAAAAGGTTACTCAATTACAACCAAACCTATTTACGGCACCTTGGTCTGGCAAAAAAAAGCGACACATCATGTGGTGATCGTTGGCGGTGAAGGTGGTGGTAAAGCCTTGCTGAAGTTATTCCAGCAAATGGTGCCAAAACAACCTTTATTAGTGTTTTATCTGGCTGATGATGCAGCAAGTAACAAGTATGTGAGCATCGTTGAAGAGATGTCAGGTGAGTCAATTACTGTCTGCGACTCACAGGAAGCCTTAACGGCGGCGATGAAGACTGAGCTGAACAATTGCTATATGGGCACACAGTTCTACGTTGCTGGTGAAGAAAAACTGATTTGGCCGGTCGCCAAGTTGCTGACTGAATATGGCGTCGATGACCGGAATATTTTTAAAGAACAGACAGGTTCTTTAGCTAGACGCGTGTTCTGCGTGCATTGCGAAACGATTAATGAGGACGTTCACCACAACATTCATCAATGTGTGAACTGTGGCCTGAATTTATTCGTTCGTGATCATTTCTCCCGTCATTGGGGTGCCTATATGGGCTTTATGGTCGATGGTGAAACACCCGGCGAGATTCCACCAGCACAGGAGGTTTACCCATGAGTGCTTTAAAAGTCAAAGTCACTTCCGTTGAGCAAGTGGCTGAACAAATCAAACATTTTACGATGGTAGCCGAAGATGGCAGCCCACTGCCTTATTTCTCTGGCGGCAGCCATGTGGTTGTATCGATGGATATCGATGGCCGGACCCATCGTAATGCCTATTCTTTAATGGGCCCAACCAACGATAACAGTGCCTACCAGATTGCGGTGCGTAAGCAGGAAAAATCACGTGGTGGTTCAGTGTTTATGCATGAGAAAGTGGAACCAGGCACCTTATTAGAAATATCGATGCCTACCAATTTATTCTCGATTCACCGTCTGGCGAAAAAACACATTCTGGTGGCCGGTGGTATTGGTATTACGCCTTTCTTGTCACAGATTACCGATTTAAATCGTCTCGGTCATGACTACGAATTACATTATGCTTATCGCAGTGCTGAACATGCGGCTTTCCGCAAAGAAATTGAAGCCTTATGCGGTGATAAAGCGTTTTTCTATCCTGAAAATGAAACCGGCCGACTCAATATCACTGAATTATTGAGCAAACAGCCACTGGGTTCGCATGTGTATGTGTGCGGTCCGGATCCAATGGTAAACGGTTTGGAACTGATCGCTTCAGAGCTGGGCTGGCCAGAAACGTCTGTACATAGTGAGAAGTTCTTAGCACCAGCTAGTGGTGCGCCATTCACTGTCAGCTTATTGCAATCCAATACCGAGGTCGTTGTGCCTAGTGACCTCAGCATGCTTGAAGCGCTGGAGGAAGCGGGTATCGATGCGCCTTATATGTGCCGTGGCGGTGCCTGTGGTCGTTGTGAGGTGGAAGTCGTCGAATGTGACGGTGACTTAGTTCATCACGATGAATACCTGTCCGACGCTGAGCGTGTCGCTGCTAAGAAAATTTTACCTTGTGTCTCGCGTGCCAACTGTACACGCATGGTCATCAATTTGTGAGGAATAAACGATGAATATGGCATTTAATGAAGAAACATTTCGTGGTGATTTCACGTTTAGAAACTCGCCGGAATCAGTACGCCGTTTTCCTTACCCGTTTGAAGAAGACGAGTATATGTATAGCGTCAACATTGAGCAGCACACCCCGGGTGCGCCTGGCTCTGTGTTTGAACACCCGATTGATGTCGACGAACACTATGTGGCCGAATGTAAAGAGCGTGCCATTGTATTAAGTGAGGACCACACACGCTGTGTTGCTTTGCCGCATATGATGGATGCTCAATGGGACACACTGGAATTAGTGATGACATCGCTTTCTGAAAGTTATCCGTCTGAGTTTCAGTTAACCATTGATGGTGATAACTGGCACTGGGTCAATAAACCACTGGGTATTGAAGATCACTTTGTGTTTGGTGACGTATCCACCTTACCGATGGAGCCGTTCGAATACGTGATGCGTCAGGTTCAGGGTGACTGGGTCATCATGGATCAACGTGATAATGATCTCTATGCCGATCTCGGCATGGTAACCGGACAGGCGGATTGGTCGGTCGCATTTGATGCAGGTATGTCATTTAAAGAATGGCATGCACCGGTGCCTCATGCGCCTGAAATGGGTATTTTTGATCGTGCGTTGAAATACCTCTTACATCTGCAATACGGTAGCCCGGTTCGTCGGACTAACTGGCGTATGTGTGTTAACCCACGACTCGATACGTCATCAGAAACCTATGATGTCTGGGGCACGGATAACGTGTCAGCCACCAAAGAAAATGCTGGTGACAAAGTCTTTTTACGGGTAGAGCTGCAAGCCTTGTTCAGACTGCCACGCAGTAATGCGATTGCCTTCAGCATCCGTACTTATATGGTGAGTCTGGCAGACTTGGCGACCTACCCACGTTGGGCAAAACGTTTAAACCGCGTATTACGCAGCCTGCATCCGGATCTGGCGGAATACAAAGGCTTGAATAGCTTTAAACAACCGGTACTGGATTGGCTAGAACCATTGGATGATGGCGCCTTTTTGGAAAAAGGTGTTCACCCGGAATAACACATAGATTGGTGTCATCATTTATTACTTGTTTCATAAGCGGCAGCAGAGAATCATGGACGACTCTCTGTTATTGCTTTGAAGAGATATGGGCCTGACCAGCCATTATGGCTTAATAGTATTCACTTCTTCTGACATCCACATCTATTCTCAATAGCTGACGCTGTTACATGTTATTGCTCGCTTTTTTGTGAATTTTTTATTTATGTTGCATGTATGCCACAGGTTGAGATGCAAAAAGAGCAAAAAATCAAATGTTGTTACTGGCACGTAATATCTTGAAATTTCTGATCTGAATATAAAATCTATTCAGCCTTTTCTGTTTCAATCACCCAATCCCGTTCACCTGTTGGGCAGCAACGTGGTTCATCCGGTTTATGCATGGTGGTGGTGAGTGTAATCTGTCCTGGTGTTATCACGACATTACGTGGATTACCACCAAACACATTATCAACACTCCGATAATAGCTGAGCTGACCATTTTCATAACGGAATAAGGCGACATCAAGGAAGTCACTATTACCGCCGCTTGGATAGAGAATCCAGGCGAGCGCGTCATCCATGCCATCGCCAGTAAAATCACCATAAAAAATTTGTATAGGCTGATAGACACTATGCCCGTGTTGTTGCTGCGCCCAAGCAAGAATAAGGTTATTTGAACTGGAGTCGGAGCTATTGTGGCAAGGTGCTTCAGCTTGAGCGAGGGGGATTACCAATGCTGTGATAAAAAAAACGAGCATGTTAAGTTTTAGCATGACTGTCTCCCTTATACGAATAAGGTTTGGCTAACTTCATCTATGGCTTTATTCATGTCCTCAACCAATGCTGTAGCGCAATCTAAAGTCAGACCGCCTGCAAGAACATAAGGCTCACTGTTACCCTCAGCTCTTATTTCCACACAATAATCGCGTTCAGCTTGTCGATGTCCCCAGTGTCGGCCTAACATGGAAGAAACGGAGACGCCATTGGGTCCAGGCATAATAGGATCTTCTGCTACAACTAAGCCGTTATGAACGACCTTAATTTCTGCGATAGAGGCTAGTGGCAGGCTAAAGTCATTACCTTCAATACCTTGTTTGGAAACGGATACCCGTGTTGGTTTTCGGTAACGTGCTCCGGGTAAAACAAAGCTACAGCCGACGCCGATAAAGATCAGCGACAGAATATAAAACCATACGGATGAAATCAGAATAAAGCTGAACAGGAAAAACACACCCACAGCAAATAGAAAAATGGCTGGCGTACGTGTCGCTCTGGCAGGCTGAACATCAAACAGATAGCCACCAGTTGCTGGATCTTCTCGGCGGGTAAAGACGGATACGGATGGATTGCCCCAGGTTTGCAGAACGTTCTTTAAGTGCCAGCGCCAGATTGGAATGGCGAGCGTGGCACCTGCCAGTATTAACACAAAGAGTTTGCTGAAATATCTGCCGAATATTTCAAACACAAAAAAGAGGGCGACGCCAACGGTGTTGAATAAAAGAAAAATGATCACAAGCCACAGCAAAAGACGTTGCCAGAGGGGGCGATCTTTACTCATCAACTTATCGATAAATTCACTCATGAGCTAGCTACCTATAACGAGTCTGATGGATTATTTAAAAACGCTGATAGAGCCGTCTTGTTTGAATATCAACACCGCAGGCAAAATGAATTCTCCCGTTTGGACTTTGTTTTTAAGCACATCGGCTTCGGCCCAATCCGCGGTGATTTCACGGTTAACAATCACTTTTACTGGAATTTGCATGCCTGGTTTGAAGCCATCGTCGGTATCAGGCAAACCTTCAACATCTTCATAGCGTTGCGTGCCATAACAGAAATGACCTTCATTAGTGGAGTATTTCAATGCTTTTTCGGTCATGGTGTAGATGTATTCTGAGCCCGAATTCGTTTTTGATTTCCGTTCCTCCATATCCAGAAGGCCATCATCTACCATTGGTTGGAGCCAATCGCGTGGCTTAGGTCGTGCTACATAAGGGAACTGTTTGAGTTCTTTAAAACACAGATTGGTATCGAACTTAGCGGCTAAAGCTTCATCAATCTGGCTTTTCTGACCATCGCCGCATGCGCTTAATAATAGAGATGAACTGAGAACGACAAAACCTACCAAATTCCTTGTATGCATTAGAGATTCCCCCTCAAAAAACTCTAAAGATGATTAATGTCAGTTGGGTGTTGCGTTAGAACGTCCTTTTTGTGCGATAAAAAGACTGAATCAAGCTTAGTCAGTGTTTGTGTGTGAATGAATATTTAACGGATTTTTTTAGTTTAATCAATATTTTGTTTGTTATTGGCGTTGATTCGAAGATGGATAAACACTTTGTTGAATATGGCGTTTATCTGAGGTGTCATGTCGAGGGTTTGAATGCGACGTTTCTGTGATTCAATATGCTTTATCAGTGCTATATAGAGCCAGGGCTGAAGCTGACTCTATAAGCTATGTTCCGACATTATGGAAACAATATTTGTGGCTGATCGGCATGCCATTGTTCGTATTTTGTCATCACACTGGCAAACAACTCACTTTGTAGGAAGTGATTTAACCAGTCTCTGACGAGAGGATAAGGTGCTGTGTTAAACCAGTCTTTATCAACTAAAGCAAACTGACGAACGAAGGGCAGCAGCGCGATATCTGCCATCGTCCATTTTTCACTCAGCAGGCAACCATTTTCTTCTAATAACGATTCCAGATTTTGTAAGGTTTTTTCACCTTGCTCACGGTAATAGCTTTCTGGATGTTCTGGGTAACGGTCAGCATATTTATAGCGATCAAGGTAGTACTTAAAGTCACCATCATTATTGGCAATCAGTTCATCGCATTGGATTTGTTGACGGCGATCGAGCGTTTGATACCAGTTTAATGGATCGCGTTTATCCAGTGCCCAACGCATGATATCAATACTTTCATCAATCACTCTGCCAGTTTCAGTTTGTAAAACAGGTACGGTCGCTTTGGGGGAAACAGCCACTAATTCTGCGGGTTTATCTTTTAATACCACTTCACGAAGTTCGGTTTTTATTCCGCTGGCGGCTAGTGCAAGCCGGGCCCTCATAGCGTAAGGACAGCGGCGAAAGCTATATAAAGTGGGATACTTCATGAACAGATTATTTCCAGCTTGAACAAAAACTCAGTATAGACAATCAGCGGTGATAAATGTAAATTAGCAAATGCTAATATTGATGTTGAGATTACCATGGAACATTCATTTACTAGATGGATCGTCTTTTTCATACTGCTTTTTCCTGTGAGTTTTACTGTTCAGGCGGAAGCGCCACCCCACGCCGAGGCGGTGTTCAAAAACTACGCTCAGCAATGGACTTTTGATGGCAGTATTGAAGCCGTTAATCAGGCGACTGTCTCTTCTCGCGTTTCAGCGCAAGTGGCTGAGATCTTTTATGACGTAAATGACCGGGTGGAAAAAGGTGCGCTGATTTTACGGTTTAATGATGAAGAAATTAAAACCCGTCTATGGCAGGCAGAAGCGAATCTGCTGGCCGAACAGGCGCAGTTAAAAGAAGTTCAGGCCAGATATACTGAAGCCGCTGCTGAAGCCAAACGCATTAATGATTTGTACCAACGTAAACAAGTGACCCGTTCCGCTTTAGATAAAGCGGAAGCCGATAAAGCGGCGACGGCAGCTCGGGTCAATGTATTAAATGCCCAAATAAAAGCGCGGCAAGCGGAAGTCGAGCAGGCTAAAGTTGAGCTCTCCTATACCGAAGTGCGAGCACCTTATGCGGGTGTGATGACCAAGCGCTGGATTGAAGTTGGCGAGATGGCAACACCTGGACAGGCATTGATGTCCGGTTTATCACTGGATGATTTACGCGTGGTGTTTACCGTGCCACAGAAACAGTTAACTGAAGTGATGGCGGCCAAGCTGGATGTGCTTTTACCTACAGGCGAACACTTAACACACCTTGATAAAACCTTAATTCCAGCTGCTGATACGCAGACTCACAGTTTTCATATCCGTTTGGATTTACCACAAAATCTCAATGAGATTTTCCCTGGCATGACGACAAAAGTCACCGCTTATGGCAGTGAGCAGCCGGTGTTGGTGATTCCAAAACAGGCGCTGTTAAAACGGGCTGAAGTGGATGGGGTTTATGTGCTCGCGCAGCAACGGGTTGTATTCCGACAACTCAGAGTTGGGACGGAATACGATGATGGCTGGGTTGAAGTCTTATCCGGTATCGATGCCGGAGAACAAGTGATTACTCAGCCAGATAGGGCTTTATTGTATTTGCAGCAACAACATGACTGATATTAAGCCAACATTGGGAATATCCGGCCGTATTGCCGCGTTATTTCAGGACAATGCACTGACGCCGTTAATGGCATTGCTGGCTTTATTGCTGGGGTTGTTTGCATTGATGGTGACGCCGCGTGAAGAAGAACCGCAGATTGATGTCACCATGGCAGATATTTTCATTGCTTACCCTGGTGCGTCAGCCAAGGAAGTGGAGAGTTTGATAGCGACACCGGCGGAGCAGGTGGTGAGTGAAATTTCTGGTCTGAAACATGTGTATTCAGTATCGAAGCCAGAGTTGGCTATCATCACTGCCCAGTTTGAAGTCGGTGAGAATCGTACCGATGCGATTGTACGTTTGTACAATAAAATATATTCCAATCTGGATTGGCTGCCTAAAAACTTAGGTGTGTCACAACCTATTATTAAACCCAAAGGCATTGATGATGTGCCTATTCTGACGCTGACCTTATGGCGTCAGGGCCAGCAGGATTCAAATCAGTTGAAACAGTTGGCACAGTCCTTGGAAGTGGAACTGAAGCGGGTTGATGGAACACGGGATATTTATACTGTTGGCGGCGCTGATACCGTAGTGAATATCACCTTAGATCCAGAGGCAATGGCGGCTTATCACATTGATAGTCATCGTTTAAGTCAGGCATTGTCAGCCGCTAACCAATCTGCTGAAGCTGGGACGACAGTACAGAATAATCAAATGACTAGTGTTCAAGCGGGTCAGTTTATTGTTTCCGCTGACACGCTGAAGTCATTAATTGTCGGTGTATTTAATGACCAACCGGTGTATTTAACTGATGTGGCTGATATTGCTCTTGGTCCAGAGCAACCCCGTCAGTATGTGTGGTTTGGAACCGGACCTGCTGCTTCAGACAAACAGATTAGAGCTCAGGGTGAATATGATGCCGTCACCATCGCCATTGCCAAACAGCCTGGAACCAATGCCGCCGATATTGCCGATGCCGTTCTGCAGCAGGTAACAGCATTAAAAGGTGTGATGATTGCCGATGATGTGCAGGTGACCGTCACGCGTAATTATGGTGAAACGGCGGATCAAAAAGCCGATACGCTGATCCATAAACTTATTTTTGTCACGGTGGCTGTGGTTTTATTGGTGTTATTTGCACTGGGCTGGCGAGAGGCCATTATCGTTGGCGTAGCGGTGGTGATTACCTTATTACTGATGTTATTTGCTTCGTGGGCATGGGGTTTTACTTTAAATCGGGTGTCGTTATTCGCCTTAATTTTTTCTATTGGCATTTTGGTGGATGATGCGATTGTGGTGGTGGAGAATATTCATCGTCATATTCAACAAGGAAAATTAACCTTAAAACAAGCGATTCCCATCGCTGTCGATGAGGTAGGCCAGCCAACCATATTGGCGACTTTAGCCGTGATTGCCGCCTTATTACCCATGGCCTTTGTCAGCGGTTTGATGGGCCCGTATATGAGCCCGATTCCGATTAATGCCAGTATGGGCATGCTGCTGTCATTAATGGTGGCCTATATCGTGACACCATGGATGGTGTTGAAGATGCTTTCACATTCTCGTTCGGCCAACCATGAGAAAGTCGCTGAGTCCCAATATAACGCCGTTTTTCAGCGTATTTTGAGCCCCTTTCTATTACATGAAAATGCTGCCCGCCGCCGAAAATTACTGTGGGGTGGACTTATTATGCTGGTCGTTGTGTCTGTTGGTCTGGCAGCAGTGAAACTGGTTATTCTGAAAATGCTGCCGTTTGATAATAAGTCTGAAGTACAGATTGTGATTGATATGCCTGAAGGCTCGCCATTAGAAAAAACAGCAGCAGTCACCCGTGCGTTGACAGATTATCTGTCGACCGTTGCCGATGTGACCGATTATCAGGCCTATGTCGGCACAGCTTCGCCGATTAATTTTAATGGTCTGGTGCGTCAGTATTATTTGCGTGAGGCCTGGCATCAGGCAGATATTCAAATCAACCTCAGAGATAAACATCAGCGTGATGAACATAGCCATGCCTTAGCACTAAAGCTAAGAGAACCACTGACAGCGATTGCTAAGAAATGGGATGCGCGTATAAAGCTCGTTGAAGTGCCGGCGGGGCCACCTGTGTTATCACCCATTGTGGCGGAGTTGTATGGCTTGAATGAACAACAGCGACAAAATCAGGCATCACAACTTGTTAAGGTGTTCGAGCAAACCGATGGCATTGTCGATATTGATAGCAGCATTGAGGCGAAAGCCGACAGACAGATCATTAATGTAGATAGAAATAAAGCGAGCTTATTTGGCCTGAGTCAGCAACAGATTGTTGAAGCTATTCAGTTAGCGCTGACTGGTGAGGACGTAGGGTATCTGCACGATGATAATGTGAAATATGCAATACCATTGCGGTTGCAATGGTCAATCGAGGATAAAGCGAATCTTGATGCCGTATTGAATATGAAGCTCATCAATCAACAAGGTGAGCTGATTCGTTTATCTGATGTCGTCAATGTGGTGGATGGTGAACATCAGCAAACGCTTTACCACAAGGACTTACAAGCCGTGACTTACGTCACAGCGGATATGGCTGGCAAGGTCGATAGTCCATTATATGGAATGTTTTCGGTGTATCAGCAATTAGAGAATATGCCGATTCAGCAATATTTGGTTTCAGTGCCAAGTCTGGCGCTACAAGATTCACTGAAATGGGATGGGGAATGGCAAATTACCTATGAAACGTTTCGTGATATGGGGTTAGCTTATGCCGTGGGCATTATTCTGATTTATCTGCTGATTGTGGCGCAGTTTCGATCTTATTTATTACCGTTGATTATTATGGTGCCGATTCCGCTGACCGTGATTGGCGTCATGCCTGGGCATGCTTTATTAGGCGCACCTTTTACAGCAACATCGATGATTGGCATGATTGCAATGGCGGGGATTATCGTGCGTAACTCTATTTTGTTAGTCGACTTTATTCGTCATGCGATGGCTGAAGGCATGACGGCTGAGAAGGCAGTGATTGCCGCTGCTGCAACCCGTGCCAAGCCCATTATTCTGACTGCGCTGGCTGCGATGGTAGGGGCGGTCTTTATTCTCGATGACCCCATATTTAATGGCTTGGCTATTGCCTTGTTATTCGGAATTCTGGTGTCGACCTTATTAACCTTATTGGTCATTCCGTTGCTGTATTACAGCTATATCAAGACTCGATAAGGGTCATAGCGCCTGTGAGCTCACCTTCGCGTAAACGTTCGGCCTGGCGTTTTAAGGTGTGGCGAATAAGGACATTGCGATCCATTTCATCCATATGAGTGAAGGCCATACGTAATAAATAAGGTGTTTCAGCCGGTGCTTGTTCGATTTTGTCACAGCCAATCACCGTCGCCAGAGTATGAATGGTGCTGGCTGATGGCACTAACTGCATAAACAGTTCAACATAATCTCTTGGTGGAATAGGGGTGGCCACTAATAAGGCGACGCCACCCCCACTTAAGTTAACGTCTGTCAGTTTGTCAGGATTGATCGGATTGTTATGACGCTCGATTCGCTGCGCTATCAGATTTACTTTGTCATCCAATAATCGTAGGGCACGTGCCATTTCACGATCATGCTGGCTGATTTGGTCCAGTAAATGTGAAAACACGTTTTGCATTGTGCGTAATTGTGCCCGTTCAGAATCACCATCATTATCTGATGATTGTGAAATACGTTTTGCGACTTCACCAACGTGTGTTTTTTCTACTGGTTTGAACTCAATCACCACCGAGTCATTGATTCGAAAAAATTCACGTCTGTCTGAACCTGAATGTTGCATCACTCTCTACCGTTATCCTTGAAAACCTAATGCCACTTAATCGGCTTGAATATAGGATTCTTTATATCATGTTCCGATTAAGTTGCCAGCATTAAAGGTTTTCGGAGGCATAATCAGCCAGTCTTGAACGTTCACCTCTGAGTAACGTAATGTGACCACTGTGCTGCCAATATTTAAAGTGATCAACCACATAAGTCAGACCTGATGTCGTCTCACTCAAGTACGGCGTGTCAATTTGAGCGATGTTACCCAAGCAGACAATTTTAGTGCCTGGGCCTGCGCGGGTAATCAAGGTCTTCATCTGTTTTGAGGTTAAGTTTTGCGCTTCATCAATAATTAAAAAGCGGTTCAGGAAGGTGCGGCCGCGCATAAAGTTTAATGAACGGATTTTGATCCAGCGCTGTAATAGATCGTTGGTCGCCTGACGACCCCATTCACCACCTTCTGTTTTATTTAATACCTCAAGGTTATCCATTAATGCGCCCATCCAAGGCGTCATTTTCTCTTCTTCGGTACCCGGTAAGAAACCAATGTCTTCACCGACAGGCACGGTAACCCGTGTCATGATGATTTCACTGTACCGTTTGTGTTCGACAGTTTGTGTTAATGCTGCTGCCAATGTTAGCAACGTTTTACCGGTACCAGCCTGACCCAGTAAGCTGACGAAATCAACGTCAGGATCCATCAATAAATTCAGTGCGAAATTTTGTTCGCGATTGCGTGCTGTAATTCCCCAGATGGCATGATTATCTTTACGGTAATCGTTGATAAGCTGAATATCAGCACTGGTCTCAGTGACCGAGCGCACCACCGCTTCAATATTATGATCTTCGCCTGGAGAGTAAATAAGCTGATTGGGATACCAGTCTTTAACCACATCGCCTTCAACTTCATAAAAGGTCTGACCATCAGCCGTCCACGATTCCAGGCGGTTTAAGTCATCCCAAAAGTCCGCATTCAGTTCGCTTGCACCGCGATAGAGCAGATCCACATCATCCAGGACTTTATCGTTGTAGTAGTCTTCGGCACAGATACCTAAAACGGTGGCCTTGATGCGTAAGTTAATGTCTTTTGAAACGAGAATAATCGTGTGATCTTTAATCGCTGCCTGTAATGCAATTGCCACACTTAAAATGGCGTTGTCACCTTGATGACTCGGCAGCTCTTTGGGTAACTCCTGCTCCATTTGTGTGGTCTGGAAAAACAAGCGACCACTGGCATTAGGCATATCACCGCTGTTCACGCTGGGCAGAGGTATGCCTTTGCTAATGGCTTCATTATCTTCAGCCTGTAACAATAAATCATCGAGGAACCGGCTAACTTGACGGACATTTCGTGAGACTTCAGATAAGCCTTTTTTACCACGGTCAAGTTCTTCTAATACCACCATCGGTAAATAGATATCATGCTCATCAAAACGGAATAAAGCCGTTGGGTCATGCATTAACACGTTGGTGTCCAGAATAAACAGACGTTTACCTTCGGCGGGACGTTTGATCATTGGTTCGAGATCCTCTTTGGTTAGTTGGAGACCTGAGGTTGATTATGGTGCAAGAAATCATTACTGCAAAGAGTGAGCAACGATTATTTTCCCAATGCTATTCATATCAACCGCAAGCCACTTCACAACTGCTTATTTAGTGTTAATATGAAAAGCCTTCCCCGAATGATGTATCTTCGATACGTTTCGCCATTATTCTGCTTTTCTGGGTCGGTATTCCTTTTGGCTTGTTCCCATTATCTCGTTGATTCATAAGCAATCGATATTGTTTTTATCCGATATGACTGAATTGCTGAACCCATAATGATTGACCGCGTTGCTCTGACTTAAAGGCAGTTTTCTCCTCCCTAAATAACGGCAAAATTTTTCTGTTTTCCCAGCAAGCTGATATCAAAAACAGAGGCTTTTGCGATATCACTACATTACCGCATTAGGAGTCATTCACAATTATCACTAGGACATCTTGTTCTGTCTTACCAGCAAGATTAGTGTTGTCGAACGAGTTAGGCGGGTGTTATGAATATTGATGAAGTAATGAATCCTCCTATATCTATGTAGACATCTAAGGAGGGTGATTCCCCATGAAATTAAAAACAATGTTGGCTGTACTGGCTGGTCTATCTATATCAAGCATGGCTCTTGCAGAAGTAGCATTCGATGATTTAATTGGCACCTGGTATGCCGAAACCGATCATGACGGTGAAACTATGAAATGGTTGGTCAAACGTGAAGCGGATCAGAGTTACGCCGCATTGTTTCTGGTCTGTGACGGTGAAAATCTTTCCTGGGTGCAAAAAGAGCGAGGTCAGTGGAAGATGGAGGGCAAAGAGTTACATACGGTCATTGCGGCTTTTCAGGATATGAATGGAAATTCTTCTGATCAGATTGGTAAGCAAATTCATTATGAGAATCTGGAATTAGTTAATGACGAGTTGAACTATGAACAGAAAGGTAATGACAACACTTACAGCTTTAAGCGCGTCAAAGATGGCTATCAAGTCAGTTGTCAATAATCGAGGAAGGTCAGCCTGATTCAGGCTGGCCTTTTTTATAATTTCAATGATTCATCGTCGGCGTTTCCTTCGCTGACATTGTGGTCGTCATTTTCAATCAGCAAAAAGGGGCGAGGGTTCGCCCCTTTTTTTATTTCTAATCGGCTCCAGACAGTGGTTCCAAGCGAATAATGACGAAGCTTTTTATAACGACAGTACTACTTTCACACTCACATCACTGCACAATTAATTTACTACTCAAATGAAGCAAAGCGCTAATATAAACATGTGATTATACAAATCAGTTCAAGGACACTAATTTGTTTGTTGATGGGGTAAACAACGATGTTTGTAAGGCCATTTAAATTAAGCAGACGGGTCAAAGCATTAACCACAAGAACACGTTTGGAATTATTTTTGTTTACTCTGATGATCTCTGTTGGTATTGCTAGCAGTCTGATTTTTTTTAAACACCATATAGAACACGTCAATAGTGAAGTATCCGATACGCACGAAACGACAGTTAAACTGTTTAGGCAATTTCTTGAAGCAGATGCGGTAGGTCTGGCCAGAGCAATTACTGCACTTTCCGGTAATCAAACATTACTCGAAAAAATGCAATCAGGGCAGCGCGATACGATCTATGCTGAATTTGAAGATGATTTTGAGCGCTTAAGAAATCAAACAAAAATCACCCACGCCTATTTTATCGGTCCCAATGGCGATGTTATTTTGAGAGCTCACAAGCCCGACCAGTTTGGTGACCGTTTATCTCGCACTACCTACCTTAAATCTGCCAGAACACAGAAACTTGCCTGTGGCATTGAAATGGGCATGAATTTTTATTCTCTCCGTTGTGTTCAGCCGGTTTATCTAGGAGAGTCACAGGAATTCATAGGTTATATTGAGTTAGCCGAAGAAATCGACCATATCTTTCACGAATTAAAAGAGGCCACGGGTAATGATCTTGCCATTTTATTAGTGGATGACTTTATTACTTTCAGTGAGGCTGATATCCAAGGTCAGGCGTTTAGTCATTACCAGCTGATTTATTCAACCGATTCATCGCTGATGGAGACTCTTTTGCCCAAAGTCGACCTAGATGCTGGATTTATCTCTACAGCAAATAATTTCATTACTGATAAAGAGGAGAAATATGGTATCGGTGTAAGCCCGTTTGAAGATATTACTGGGCAGATATCCGGCGTACTAGTGTCGGTTGAGAACATCACTCGCCTTTATAAAAGTGCAATAAGCGAGCTGTGGATCAATGTCGTCGGGGCACTGCTTATTATTTTGCTCACTATCATATTGTTTAGCATCGCCATTAAACGTGCTTTTAAAGCTATGGAAGAGGCGCTGGACGAACGCACGCGCCAGATTGAGTTTATGGCTTTGCATGACGAGCTTACTCAACTTCCCAATCGTGCGATGTTCTGCAAAATGGTACAACATCAGATTAATGAAGCTAAGCGCTATGATCGTCAGTTCTCGCTGTTATTCATGGATTTAGATGGCTTCAAGGCGGTGAATGATAATTTGGGTCATGATGCTGGCGATGAATTACTCAGACAAGTGGCTGAACGATTAAACTTGAGTATTCGTGACAGTGACGTAGCCAGTCGTATTGGTGGTGATGAATTTATTGTTCTACTACCCGAAGTATCTGGTGAGGAAGAACATAAACATGTAGATGTGGTTGCTGGCCGAATTCTGAATGCTATTGCTGCCCCATTTATGCTCAAAGACCAAGTCATTCACATTACCGCAAGTATTGGTATCAGCTGTTATCCGGAGCATGGTGATAATGAAGATGAGCTGACTAAACATGCGGATGCCGCTATGTATGCTGCAAAAGAGTCAGGTAAAAATGGAATTCAGCGTTATTCAGCAGAGCTTCACAAACAATCTTTTGAGCGCAGAGCATTGGAAGCCGACTTAAAGAACGCCCTACATAACCATGAGTTCGAGATGTTTTACCAGGCCAAGCTGGATTCACAAAGCGTTGAAATTATAGGTATGGAGGCACTTATCCGCTGGCATCATCCTAATTTAGGCTTGGTTGAACCCGTTGACTTTATCAGTATTGCAGAAGATACCGGGTTGATTATTCCCATCGGTAAATGGGTTATAGAAACGGCTTGTCGTCAAAATATGCAATGGCTAAAAAATGGCAATAGATTATTACCCATTGCGGTTAATTTATCGCCGAAACAATTTAATGACGAACGTCTTCTGGATGATATTCTCAAGATATTGTCCGAAACCCAGATGCCGGCAGAATATTTAGTGGTTGAAATTACCGAGCGTGTCGTGGTCGAGGATGCGGTTAACGCTAACAAAGTTCTCAGAGCCTTGAAAGAGCTTGGAGTCGGATTGGCTATTGATGATCTAGGTGTGGGCTATTCATCATTCAGTAGCTTAGAAATTTTCCCTGTCGATAGCGTCAAGATTGATCGATCATTTATCCATGGACTGCCGGAAAATCAGAGCAATAGTGCCATCACGGAGGCGATCATTAACATGGCTGATAGATTAGGGCTTAATGTGATTGCCGAAGGCGTTGAAACCATTGAGCAACTTGAGTTTTTAAGAAAATATCAATGCCCGCAACTTCAGGGATTTTATTTTAATAAACCGATGCCAGCAGATGAGTTTGAGAAATACTTGAATAATTCAAAGCAGAGCTTAGCTTGATGGCCGTTCGAGATACTATGGTATTGGCAAATAAAGATGTTGAGCCTCTCACCCACATAGAGTGAGAGGCTGATTCATATTAATTTTTAGAAGATGTTTTTCTTCTTAATCCACACAAGCCTACCAAGGCTGAACTTAATAACCAGAATGCTGCCGGAACTGGGACGGCTGAAATATTGGCACCATAGAGATATTGAATACCAGCGATATCATCAGCTTGAAGACCTGTCAGAACAGGGTTGTAATAAGGCCCCATGATAGCGTTAGATTCGTTTGAATGACCCAAGCCCAGGGAGTGGCCAATTTCGTGTAAAGCTACCCAGAAGATGCTGATGCCATCAACCAGATTATCAATACTCCATGTTTCTGATGTATCAAAATGCAGGTCACCTCCAGCAGAAAAATACCAATGGGTATCGGGATAAAAAGCATGAGCTAATACGCCACTTGGGCCATCAATCGTTTCACCACCGATGCGGATATCGCCTGAGGTGGTTAATGTATTAAAGTTAGCGCCATCGTCTGCAACTTCAATAAAATTGAGGTTGGCGACACTGCTCCAGGTATTAAATGCTTTTTTGATTTCTTGCTGAAACCCCAATGGCATAAAGCTATCTAACGCAGAGCAAGTAGATGTATCGCATTGTTCTCCACCCATCATAAAGCTGTAACTGATCGTTGCACCAGTTCCGAGTGTGGGGTCTCCCCATTTCTGTATTGGGCCAGAAGATAGGGTGTAAGCATTGGCTGTTGATAATAAAAATAAACAGAGTAGGGCGGTGAATGTTTTCACTAAAGTCATCCTTGTCTTGAGTTGATAAAGTAGCGTTCTAGCTAATGTGAAATTTATCACATTTTTTAGCCTTATCGCTTGGCTGAATAACACAAAAAAGTCCCTTGTTTATCGATAAAATAAATGAATCAACGTCTATACTCAGCACAATGAACGAACTTGATACCATGATATGGCAAACCGTTGCCGATATACCTTTCGGAAAAGTGATGACATACGGACAAATTGCTAAGCGTTGTGGCTATCCAGGATATGCTCGTTATGTCGGGACGGTACTGAAAAATTTACCGGCAAATACGTTATTGCCCTGGCATAGAGTCATTAATGCCCAGGGGCGTTCATCTTTTCCTGAAGGCAGCGATAAATACGCTATGCAGATACAGTGCCTTCGCGCAGAAGGCATTGTCATTCATAACGGGAAAATACAATTATCGGTTTACCAGCACCATTAATATGCACCGTAACTCTCTGATAAGGGAAGCTAGCTGATAAAAGTTTATAGCCGTTTGTGTCACTGATACCATATGTATTTAAATTTCTGAGAACACCATGCAAGGTCTAATCTTAGCCATTCTGGCTTATACCATCTGGGGTACTTTTCCACTCTTTTTCAGTTACCTGAGCCACGTGTCACCAATCGAAGTGACCGCGCATCGGATTATCTGGTCACTGGTGGCGACTTTAACAGTGGGCTTGTTGCTAAAGTGCGGTAAGCACCTATGGGAAGCATTGCATAATAAAACGACCTTATTGTGGCTGGGCGCATCAGCGGTATTTATTGCCATTAACTGGTTGGTGTATATCTGGGCCGTTGGTCAACATCGGGTGCTTGAGGCCAGTTTAGGCTATTTCATCATGCCTTTGGTCAGCTTGCTGATGGGGCGACTCTTACTAAAAGAGTCTTTGCATCCGTTGCAAGCCATCGCAGGGGGGATTGCGTTTCTGGCAGTGCTTTGGGAACTGTGGTCATTTGGCAGCTTGCCATGGGTGGGCGTAATTTTGTCATTTGCTTTTGCCTTCTACGGACTTATCCGTAAAGTTCATCCGATTGATGGTATTAACGGACTCACCATAGAAGCTTTGTGGTTAATGCCTTTTGTTATGCTGTGGATTGGCTGGCAGGCCAAAGCTGAGCCGTCAATATTAGAATTTGGCGAGGATACAACGACAACTGTGTTGTTGATTAGCTCAGGCTTTTTGACGGCATTACCTTTGGTTTTATTTGCTATGGCAACCCGACGTATCAATTTATCGATTGTCGGTTTTATTATGTATATCAATCCAACCATACAATTTCTGATTGGTGTGTTTGTATTGGATGAGCACTTTCCTCAAGCCAGATTAGTGACGTTTATTATTGTTTGGTTAGCGATGCTGCTGTTTATGGCTGGCATGTGGCAGCTACAAAAGCAGAAACCACCTGCTATATAACTTAACTTTAACTGATGCACTAATGCATCAGTCAACAGGCAAAGCCGTGGTTTTAATTGGCGACTTCATCACAAAGGAAGTGTGAACACCGGTGACACCTTCAATTCGAGTTAATTTATTGAGCAGAAATTGTTGATAGGCATCCATATCTTTCACAATCACTTTTAATAAATAATCTGCCGATTGGCCAGTGATCAGATGACATTCGAGGACTTCAGGGTAGCTGGCCAGGGTCGATTCAAGTGCTTCGAATCGTTCTGGTGTATGTTTATCCATGCTAATGCCAATAAAGGCCATTAAGGTCAGGCCTAATTTTTTGGCGTTGAGTAAAGCAACATAACCATCAATTAAGCCTTTTTCTTCCATTTGTTTAACCCGGCGCAGACAGGGCGAGGGTGAAAGTTTGATGGCTTCGGCTAATTCTTGGTTGGTGATACGTCCGTCAGTCTGTAATTTTTGCAAGATCATGACATCGTATTTATCAAGTTGCTCAGACATGAAATATTCCTGTTAATTTATATTGTGGTTATATATTTCAATATTTAATAAATATAAGCAATATTATTCTTTTATTGTTTGATTTTGTGCAAACTTAGCAATTTAATTCTATTAGCACTTCTTTATACTATTTCACATGGCTGGAACTGATAGCTCATGCGCCAAAAGCGCGGCTGGCACGATGCACGGACATGATCAAAAGTCATGAACGGCACATCGGAAAAGTATCAATTAACCCGATTGATATGGTGAGTCAGGCAAATTTGTTTCAGCATCTTTTGTGTCATTAATGTGTATTGTCAGGAGTCAGACATGATTAGTCAGCCCGCTCAGAAGTATCGCCGCTTTGATGCTATCCAATTGCCGGATCGGCAGTGGCCTAATGTGGTACTGGATAAAGCCCCCATTTGGATGAGCACCGATTTACGTGACGGTAATCAGGCTTTGATTGATCCGATGTCTGTCGACACTAAAATGCGGTTTTTTCTGGCCCTTGTGGATATGGGTTTCAAAGAAATTGAAGTTGGCTTTCCATCAGCTTCGGAGACGGACTTTAATTTCGTACGCCGGCTGATTGAAGAAAATCGTATTCCTGATGATGTCACCATTGAAGTGTTAACTCAGGCCAGAGAAGACTTAATTGCACGAACAGTGGAATCCTTAAAAGGCGCGAAGCGTGCCATTTTGCATATGTATAACCCGATTGCACCGGCATTTCGTGAGATTGTTTATCGTACAGACAAGGCAGGGGTCAAAGAGATTGCTGAACGTGGCACACGCTGGGTCAAAGAAATGACGGCAAAGCAGCCCGAAACTGAGTGGATTTATCAATATTCACCGGAGACATTTTCCAGTGCTGAAATTGAGTTTGCTAAAGAAGTCTGTGATGCAGTGACGGCGATCTGGCAGCCGACTCGTGACCATAAAATGATTATTAACTTGCCGGCAACCGTGGAAATGGCTACGCCGAATACTTATGCCGATCAGGTTGAATGGATGCATCGCCATTTAAACAATCGCGACAGTATTATATTGAGTGTGCATCCACATAATGATCGCGGTACAGCGGTGGCAGCAGCTGAATTAGCGGTAATGGCGGGTGCAGATCGTGTGGAAGGCTGTTTATTTGGTAACGGTGAGCGTACCGGTAATGTGGACTTGATCACTTTGGCAATGAACTTGTACTCACAAGGGATCCATCCTGGTGTTGATTTCACCCAGATGGATCAGATCCGTCAGTTGTTTGAAGAAACCACACAATTGCCTGTACATCCTCGCCACCCGTATGCAGGAGAGTTGGTGTTTACCGCATTTTCAGGTTCACACCAGGATGCGATTAAAAAAGGTTTGGCCGTGCAAAAAGCCGATGATTACTGGCAAGTACCTTATTTGCCGATCGATCCGGCCGATGTAAATCGTAGTTATGATGCCGTGGTTCGGGTAAATAGTCAGTCGGGTAAAGGTGGTGTGAGTTTCTTGTTACAGCAGCATGCTGGATTTGAATTACCACGACGTTTGCAGATTGAATTCAGCAAAGTGGTACAGAAAGTCAGTGATAGCAGCGGGCGTGAAATCAATGCTGACAATATCGCGACCTTGTTTGATAAAGAATATGTTCAGGTGAATAGTCCATATCAATATATGGGTAGCCATATTGTCGATGAAGAGAGTCATCAGGTGTTGAGCCATGTGGTGGTGAAATATCAGCAACAACGTATTGAATTAAAAGGTCAGGGAAATGGTCCTTTGGATGCGGTGGCAAAAGCGATATCTGAGCATATTGGTGAAACGGTGACCGTTGCTGATTATCACGAGCATGGAATGAGCTCTGGGTCTGATGCGACGGCAGTCAGTTATGTTGAGGTTAAGGTCGGTGAACATGCCACCGTGTTTGGTGTTGGTCAGGATCAAAATATCACCACCTCGGCGATAAAAGCCTTATTAAATGGCGTGAATCGTTTTATTAACGGTACTAACCCTGAGATAGTTGAGAACGTGGCGGCAGGATAATCAGTCATTTCCCGAGTAAGTGTTAAGGATTATCTGACATGATGCTCGGGATTGTGCCTGATCTGGCATGATGATTTTTAGTTATTGATTATTAAAGGAAAAATATATTTTCGTGATTTGAATTCTACTCAATAATTCGTTAGGGTAGGAAACAGTCCTGAATATATAGATATCTGTTCAGGTTCTTCTCACCGATGTTTGATGGAATCAAACAAAGGAGAAAATCATGTTAAAAACACAACTAACAACTTTATTATCGGTTGTAATGCTGGTTTTATTTAGTTCAGGTGCAGCCTTTGCAAATGAACATGACTCGTCCCATGAGGGTGCAAAACACCCTGCTCATGAAATGGGTGAAGAGCTGGATACCATCAAAGATAAAAAACACAGCGAAGAATATAAAGAAAATATGGAGGAAGCAGAGGATTCTGCTAACTCACCGCATCCGGCATATGAGATGGATGAAAATGAAGAAGTTCAGGAACGCGGTCAATAATCTGAATTTCTGAATGGACACTGCGTCCATAAGCTTTAACAGGCGCCGTGCTTTTGAAAGAAAGTGCGGCGCTTTTTTTGTGACCTTTCAATTTAATCTGTCTGATAAGCTTGAATTAAGCCTCCGAGGGCATCATTTGTTGTGGGTTACTCGATTCTAAATCATCACAGGAGCATTCAATGCGACACTTTCGTTGGGTCATTCTTTTTATCATGACTTATACCTTATCAGCATGCGCTACATTGTCTCCTCAGTTCGAACAGCCGCAGGTCAATATCACCTCCTTTACTCTGGCGCCTCAATCAACAGCTTCAACACCGACATTTCTTGTTGGCTTAAAAGTCATTAATCCCAACCGGAGTGCACTGCCATTGAAAGGTATGAGCTATTCCGTTGAAGTTGATGGCTATCGTATTTTAAGTGGTGCTGAACCTGACTTGCCTCGGGTCGCAGGCTACGGCACGGAGGAGTTTACAATCAGGGCTGTGCCAGATTTGATTGGCGGTGCGAAGTTAATCAGTCAATTGATGAGTAATAACAAAGATTCATTTGATTATCGATTTAAGGCGCGTCTGGATGTCGGCAGCCTTTTACCTTTTATTGATATTGAAGAGGCCGGGACATTTAGTTTAAAAAATCCCTCATCACCCCGATAAATTCACTGTCATTTCGTGCTCTTCTGAGCATTTGTTGCTATGTTTATGACATAGCTCATATTTAAAAGCGCCCCTATGAATTCGATAAGTATGTTGTTTCTGTTAAGTGGTTCCCTGATTGCTCTCAGCATTCTGGCCAGCCGCTTATCGTCATTATTTGGTCTGCCTCTGCTGATTATCTTCCTGGCTTTAGGTATGTTGGCTGGGGAAGACGGTGTTTTAGGTATTCAGTTTGATAATTATTCTGTGGCTTTTGTCATCGGTCATCTGGCATTAGCGATGATTTTGCTTGATGGCGGGATGCGTACTCGCCTGAAAACATTCCGTGTTGGTTTTAAACCTGCCTTATCTATGGCAACCGTTGGCGTATTTATTACCAGCGGCGTCGTTGGTTTAATCGCAATGTGGATTTTTGATCTGACATTGGTTGAAGGGCTGTTGATTGGTGCTATTGTCGGATCAACCGATGCGGCTGCCGTATTTTCCATGTTGCGTGGCCAAGGGATTAATATCAACGAGCGGGTTGGTGCTACCCTTGAAATTGAATCCGGTACTAACGATCCGATGGCTATTTTCCTCACCTTGATGTTTATTCAGTTATTGATCAGTGATGAAAATACGGTTTTAGGCAATGTCTTATTTTTCCTGCAACAATTTGGTTTTGGCATTGGTATTGGTCTTTTAGGTGGTTGGTTAGTCAAACGTTTATTGAACAAATTAGAGTTGGTACCAGGCCTGTATTCTCTGCTGGCTTTAGCACTGGGGTTTACTATTTTTGGGTTGGCTTCCTGGGTAGGGGGCAGTGGTTTTCTGGCGATCTATCTTTGCGGCTTAATGATAGGCAGTGAAAACACGCGTCAGTTACAGCACATTTTACCTGTGTATGACGGTCTGGCCTGGTTAAGTCAAATTGGCTTATTCCTGGTGCTGGGTATGTTGGTCACGCCTACTGAATTGATGAAATATGCTTTACCGTCACTGGTTATTGCCTTAGCCCTTATTTTTGTTGCCAGACCGCTGGCTGTCGTGCTCTCAGTAAAACCGTTCTTTAAGTTCCGCTGGCGGGAAATCGGCTTTATTTCCTGGGTTGGATTGCGTGGTGCTGTGCCGATTGTGTTAGCGATTTTCCCTGTTATCGGCGGAGTAGATAATTCGTCAATGTATTTCAATGTGGCGTTTGCTGTGGTCCTGCTGTCGCTATTAATTCAGGGCGGAACATTATTGCCGATGGCAAAATGGATGCGGGTACAGATCCCTAAAAAAGCCAGCCCAAGACAGCGTGGATCTCTGGGGATTTTGCCTGAGCGTGATTATGAAATGTTTGTCTATAAAGTAGAAAATCATCGCCTTGATGAGCAACCTATTCGTTTATTACGTTTTCCATCTGGGGCAATGATTTCTGCCTTATTCCGCAATGAGGAAATGATTCATCCCAAAGGAAGTACCCGCTTAAAATTGGGCGATATTCTATGTGTGATTAGTCGCGAAGAAGATTTAGATAATTTAAATGAGTTATTTAATGGCGATAACCAACTTAATCAGAAACAGTTAGCCTTTTTTGGTTCTTTTGTACTCAATGGTGATGCAATGTTAGTGGATGTGGCTAAGGCCTATGGCTTAACCATCAGTCCTCAGGAAGTCGGCGTCAGTCTAGGCGAATTTATTGCCCGACGCGTAGGTGGACACCCGGTAGTAGGCGATGATATTGACTGGCATGGTATTCATTGGGTGGTGAATGAAGTTGATGGCGATACCGTGAAAAAAGTCGGCATGAGACTGTATTGAGAAAGAGATATGTGACTGAATCCATGTTTCCTCTCATTAAACATTGTTTTCTATTTCGCTTTCTGTCATATTTTGCACATCATCATTTCTTTGGTGACTTGTCATAACTTATAGAACACGTTTGAGCACTGTTTAATGGAGAACAGTAGCCTGAATTTGTCGTCGGTTTGTGTACATTTTTATAGTGGCGCTTTAGCTTTATTCATCAGCTAACAAACAGGATGCAGTTTTGACGGGTGGCTGTATTTCTACGGAGTTAAAATGAATTTATCTATTCAGCAACGCTTTAGCGTTTGGGCTGGGCTGAGTCTGCTGTCTGTTGTGTTGGTAACGGCACTTGTTGTGGTATACAACTTTGGCAAAATTAACGATTCACTAGCAGATTACAGCAGTGAAATAACAAAAGAGCAGGCAGAAAACTATCTCGATCTGCTGGCCAGTGATACCAGTGCCAGTCTGCTTGTGCCTCTTGAAAAAGCGTTAAATGTAGCCACTACCACATCGATGTCTATGCAGACACTCGCCGATGCCTCGAATAGCATTGATAAACGTCAACTAGCACTTGATATCCTGAAAAAGACCTTAAATCTGAGCCCTAATTTCTTAGGGACCTATGTCGCTTTTGAACCGAATCAACTCGATTTTTCTGATGGCTTATATCGTTCAACAACGGGTAGTGATGAAAATGGTCGTTTCCTACCTTATGTCATTCACGGTAATGATGAGGGGTTTACTATTGAGAATCTGGTTGGACTTGAAGACCAGAGCCGTGACGAAAATGGTGTCAGAGCTGGCGAATATTACCTATGCCCGAAAGATTCCAACAAAAGTTGTGTCATTGATCCTTATATTTATCCTATTAATGGTAAGGATGTTTTATTGACCAGTATGGTCGTCCCCATTAACAACAACGGACAGTTTATTGGCATGACCGGTGTGGATATCAGTGCTGACTTCCTGCAATCCAAAGTCATAGATGTTGATAAACGGCTTTATGATGGCGCTGGTCAGATGCTGTTATTAAGCCCCAAGGGTGTCATCGTTGCTGATAGCGAGCATCCTGAATTAGTGGGCAAAAACCTGAAGTCTATCGATGCTGGTCTGGTCGAAAAAATTAAAGCCGTATCTGCTTCGGGTGAGGGCAAAATATTTGCTGACGACTCTGCATTGAGAGTTTTAAAACCGTTCACTCTAGCTCAAGCTGATAAGCCATGGATTGTGTATATTTCAGTGCCTGAAGCGGTTATCTATGCTGATATTCAGAAGCAGCAGTTATTCATGGATAAACAGCAGTCACGATTTATCACCCAGACAACGTTACTCGGCATCTTATTCGCGATCATCGGAATGGTTATTGTCTGGTTCGTCGCGAAAAGTAGTGTGAAACCCTTACATGATATGACGGGTATTGTGGGTAAATTGGCTGGTGGAGAAGGTGATCTCACACAACGCATTAATATCACTCGCCAGGATGAAACCAGCAAATTGGCTGGTTTGTTGAATACATTTATTGAGAAGTTACAGACGCTCATTAAAAAGATGCTGCCTATCGGTAACCGCATAAGTGAATTGTCCGCACAAGGTAAGCAAATTAGTCAGCAAACCAGTGAGCAGATGAATGAGCAAAGCAGTTTATTAGATCAGATGGTGTCTGCAGTTACTGAAATGTCGGCCTCAGCACAGCAAATTGCCGGTAATGCTGAGCGTACAGCGACACTTGTCAGTGATGCACACCAATCAACCGAAGCCGGTGCCGATCTTGTCAGCCAGAATGCACAATCAATCAGTGATGTGAAAAACAGTGTTCAACTTTCTGAAGCAGCGTTGGATCAACTGGTCAAAAACAGCGGCGCTATTGCCGAGATTTTGGTTGAAATTCAGGGCATCGCCGAACAAACCAATTTATTAGCATTGAATGCCGCGATTGAAGCTGCCAGAGCAGGTGAAAAAGGACGTGGTTTTGCTGTAGTGGCAGATGAAGTACGTGCATTGGCTAACCGTTCGCAGTCAGCGACTGTAGAAATCCAGAATCGTCTTTCATTATTGAATCAGGGTAATAAAGAAGCCTCTGAAGCGATGAAGAAAAGCGGTCAGCAGGTAGAGCATAGCGTGGAATTAGCGCATTCAGCTGCCAGTGCCTTAATGAAAATTAAAACCGCCATTGATGAAGTCTCTGAAATGACTTTACAGATTGCTTCAGCCACTGAAGAGCAGAGTAATGTCTGTGAAAACGTCAGTGAGAACTTAACCCGTATTTCTGATCTGGTTCAGCAAACGGCGGAAGGCGCAAAACAATTGAGTCAGGTCGGTAGCGATTTGGATGCCACAGCCAATGAGTTGCAAACCGGCTTATCGTCATTCAAGGTGTAAATCGTTAATCAGCCAGCAGCAATGCTGGCTGAACTACATCGATCAGAGTTAAAAAGTCATGGTGAGTATCTGGTATAATCGTGCGATTTTTATAATCGCTTTACCAGATGGGAAATCTGCTTTAAATGACTGTGCTTCAACAAATTAAATCCTTACTCGAACAACGTATCCTGATTCTTGATGGTGGCATGGGCACGTTGATTCAAAGCTACAAGTTGGAAGAGAAAGATTTCCGTGGAGCACGGTTTGCTGATCATCCTTGTGATGTTAAAGGCAATAACGATCTTTTGTCTCTGACCCAACCGCAGATTATTCGCGATATCCACCGCGCTTATTTTGAAGCGGGTGCGGATATTGTCGAAACCAATACCTTTAACGGCACTTCTATTGCCATGGCTGATTACCAGATGGAAGATCTGGTGTATGAGTTAAACAAAGTCTCCGCTGAACTTGCCAAAGAAGTGGCTGCTGAGTTTACAGCGAACAATCCGGATAAACCGCGTTTTGTCACTGGGGTGTTAGGCCCAACTAACCGCACGGCCAGTATTTCTCCTGACGTAAATAACCCTGGTTTTCGTAATGTCAGTTTTGATGAACTGGTTGAAGCCTATCTGGAAGCCATTCGTGGTTTGGTTGATGGCGGTGCAGATTTACTGCTGGTGGAAACCGTTTTTGACACATTAAATGCCAAAGCGGCTCTGTTTGCGATTGATCAGTTCTGCGAGCAAAACAATGTGCATATCCCGGTCATGATTTCCGGCACCATCACGGATGCCAGCGGCCGCACGCTTTCTGGCCAAACCGCCGAAGCGTTCTGGAACTCACTGGCACATATCCAGCCGTTGAGTATTGGTCTGAACTGTGCACTGGGTGCAGAGCAATTACGTCAATACGTAGAAGAATTATCCAATGTGGTGACTTGCCACGTCAGTGCTCACCCTAATGCGGGTTTGCCAAATGAGTTTGGTGAATATGATGAGTCACCAGAAGTCATGGCGGCGCAAATTAAAGAATGGGCACAATCCGGTTTCTTAAATATTGTTGGTGGCTGCTGTGGTACTGCACCTGCACATATTAAAGCCATTGCCGATGCAGTGGCAGGCATTAAACCACGTCAGCCAAAAGCTAATTTACATCATTGCCGTTTAAGTGGTTTAGAACCCCTGAATATCACTCCTGACAGCCTGTTTGTGAACGTCGGTGAACGAACCAACGTCACCGGTTCCGCCCGCTTTGCCAAACTGATTAAAGAAGGTGACTACGACACCGCTTTAGAAGTCGCTCGTCAGCAAGTGGAGAATGGTGCTCAAATCATCGATATCAACATGGATGAAGGCATGTTGGACTCGAAAGAGGCCATGGTTACCTTCCTCAATTTACTGGCTGCTGAGCCAGATATCAGTCGCGTTCCGGTGATGATTGACTCATCCAAATGGGAAGTTATCGAGGCCGGTCTGAAATGCATTCAGGGTAAAGGCATTGTTAACTCCATCAGCCTGAAAGAAGGCGAAGAAAAATTCATCGAACAGGCCAAGCTGGTTCGTCGCTATGGTGCGGCAGTGATTGTAATGGCGTTTGACGAAGTTGGTCAGGCTGATACCCGCCAACGTAAGCTGGAAATCTGCAGACGCTCTTATGAAGTGTTAACTGAAAAAGTGCATTTCCCACCAGAAGACATCATTTTCGATCCGAATATTTTTGCCGTGGCTACAGGTATTGAAGAACACAATAACTATGCCGTCGATTTTATCGAGGCGGTGCATGATATTAAACAGAGTCTGCCACATGCGCTGATCAGTGGTGGTGTGTCGAATGTCTCGTTTTCATTCCGTGGTAATAATCCGGTTCGTGAAGCGATTCATGCGGTTTTCCTTTACCACGCCATTAAAGCCGGTATGGATATGGGTATTGTCAATGCCGGCCAGTTGGCGATTTATGATGATTTGCCAGAAGAATTGCGTGAAGCCGTAGAAGACGTCGTGCAAAACCGTCGTGACGATTCCACTGACCGCCTGCTGGAACTGGCAGAAAAATACAAAGGTGAAGGCGGCAGTGTCGCTAAGCAGGAAGACCTGGCCTGGCGTGAACTGCCGGTGATAAAACGTCTGGAACATGCTTTGGTTAAAGGCATTGCCGATTACGTTGAAGACGATACGGAAGAAGCGCGTCAGCAATATGCCAAACCACTGGAAGTGATTGAAGGGCCATTAATGGATGGCATGAATGTGGTTGGTGACTTATTTGGTGAAGGTAAGATGTTTTTACCTCAGGTGGTCAAGTCTGCCCGCGTGATGAAAAAAGCCGTCGCCTATTTGATGCCCTTTATCGAAGCGGCGAAAGAAGAGGGTGACACCAGCAAAAATAACGGCAAGATCCTGATGGCCACGGTCAAAGGTGACGTACATGATATTGGTAAAAATATCGTTGGCGTGGTGCTGCAATGTAATAACTTCGAAGTTATTGATCTCGGTGTGATGGTGCCAGCACAGAAAATTCTGGATACAGCACGAGAAGAAAATGTCGACATTATTGGCTTGTCTGGCCTGATTACGCCATCACTGGATGAAATGGTGCACGTCGCTAAAGAAATGGAGCGACTGGGTATGGAGACGCCGTTAATGATTGGCGGTGCAACGACCTCATTAATCCATACGGCTGTGAAAATCGAACCGAACTATCATGGCTGCAGTATTTATGTAAAAGATGCGTCACGTGCGGTGGGTGTGGCCCAGCGTTTAGTCACCAAAGACACACGTGATGCCTTTATTGCGGATCTGAAAAAAGATTATGAAGAGAAGCGTTCAAGACATAAAGGACGTAAGAGCAGTCGCCGTCAATTAAGTATTGCTGAAGCACGAGCGAATAAAACCAAGATTGACTGGGCCGCTTATCAACCTACCAAACCCGCTAAATTAGGTTTGGAAGTGTTTGATGACTATCCATTGGCTGAATTAGTTGAGCGTATTGACTGGACGCCATTTTTCCAATCATGGGAACTGGCGGGTAAATTCCCACGTATCTTGACTGATGAAGTGGTGGGTGAACATGCCACGCACTTATTTGAAGATGCGAAAAAAATGTTGCAGCAAATTGTCGATGAAAAATGGCTGACAGCGAAAGCGGTGATCGGTCTGTTCGCAGCCAACAGCATCAATGACGATGATATTGAAGTCTATCGTGATGATAATCGTGATGAAGTGTTGATGACGCTGCATAGCTTACGTCAACAAACCGAACGTCCACCTGGTCGCCCTAATGCTGCTTTAGCTGATTTTATCGCACCAAAAGAAACCGGGGTGAATGATTATATCGGCGCTTTTGCGGTCACTGCGGGTATTGGCATTGATGAACACGTCGCCCGTTTTGAAGAAGATCATGATGATTACCACAGCATTATGCTGAAAGCGCTGGCCGATCGTCTGGCAGAAGCCTTTGCTGAACGTATGCATGAACGGGTGCGTAAAGAGTTCTGGGGTTATGCCAAACAAGAGCAATTAGATAATGAAGCGCTGATTGACGAGAAGTACCAAGGCATTCGTCCTGCGCCAGGTTATCCGGCCTGTCCGGACCACACTGAGAAAGGCTTGTTATGGGATCTGATTGATCCTGTCACACATGCCGGCATGACCATTACGGAAAGCTATGCCATGTTGCCGACTGCCGCTGTCAGTGGTTTCTATTTTGCACACCCTGAATCACGTTATTTTGGTCTGGGCAAAATCGATCAGGATCAGGTGGAAGACTATGCTCAGCGTAAAGGCTGGGATAAGCAAACAGCAGAGCGCTGGTTAGGTCCTGCCTTATCTTATGATGGAGATGATTAATGAATAATGACATTATTGATCTTCAAACCCGTTTAGCTTTTCAGGATGGTTTGCTGGAAGAGTTAAATCAGGTAGTCATCAATCAACAAAAACAGATTGATCGATTGGAACAACGTATGGCTGCTTTCAAAGCGCAAATGGAAAGCATGCAACAGATGCAACTCATGCGGCCGAGCGATGAGCCACCGCCACCGCACTATTAAGCTTTAAATGATAAATGATGTCTTTGCCACAGCGTCACTGTTGGATATTACAAGGCGATTTTGATTGGCTTAATAAACAGGCACAGATTTTTTATCAATCAGTACCCCCGTCTACTTGCTTTTGGCTAACTGACAATACTGTTTCAGATGAAGCAGTATCGGTTAAAAAGGCGCATCAGCATTTAGGGCAAGAGTGTGAGCTGCTCATTTTTCAGGTAACAGCGCAGTTTGACGCGGATGCATTTGGTGCTTTGATCGGCTGTGTCAAAGCCGGTGGTACAGTGTTGGTCTTGCTCAACACGGCGTTAAAACCGACGCGCTGGCTGACACGGTTTTTGGCTATCGCCAGTACCTTTCCCGCTATTCAATGCTTTAATCAGCAGCAAAGGTTGCCTGATTTAATTCCTTTGGAAGCAGCAAATCCTCCATCTCTCCTTATTCCGACGCCGACAGAAGAACAAGGTGAAGCGATTGCTGCTGTGACGAAAGTTGTTAACGGACATCGTCGCCGTCCATTGGTGTTAACGGCAGATCGGGGACGGGGCAAAACGGCTTTATTAGGCATGGCCGCTGCTGAACTTCTGAAATCAGGTAAGCAACATATTCTGGTGACAGCTCCCAGTCCGGCAAGTATCCAAACTTTACTGCTACATGCTCATCAGCAATTAGCAGAGAGTAAACTGGGTAAAACATCTGTTCGCTGGCATGATGCCATCATTGAGTTTATGGCACCCGATGCTATTTTGCAGAGCCAACCAGCCACCGATTTGTTGATCATTGATGAAGCCGCGGCCATTCCGGCCAGTATGCTGGAGCAATATCTGATCAACTATTCCCGCTTAGTATTCAGCTCCACTATCCATGGCTATGAAGGGACCGGACGCGGCTTTGTGCTGCGTTTTTATAAAACCTTGGATAGATTAGCTCCAGGCTGGCGGGCATATGTGTTGGAGAAACCCGTTCGCTGGGCTGAGAATGATGTGGTTGAGCAATTTAGTTTTGCCACATTGCTGTTAGATGCTGAGCCGGTTGATGGACAAGCCATCTCTGCTGCTGAGCAAAACCAGCTGATTTTTGAAACGCTTGAACAACAGCAGTTATTGAATGATGAACGTTTACTCAGGCAGGTATTTGGTTTGATGGCACTGGCCCATTACCGAACACGTCCAGCTGATGTGCAGATGTTATTGGAGCATCCTGATATGCAGGTCAGTGTTTTGCGTTTCCAGGGGAATGTCGTTGCCACACTATGGACGATTGCTGAGTCAGCACTGGACGGTGAGTTAGCGCAGCAGGTTTATGATGGTACGCGTCGTCTAAAAGGACATTTATTACCGCAATCCTTACTAGTGCACGCCGGAATTGAAGATGCTGGGCAATACCATTATCAGCGAATAAGCCGTATCGCTGTGCATCCTGATTGCCAACAACGAGGCTGGGGTCAGCTTTTATTACAGCATTATCTTGCTAGTGTATATGGTGCTGATACGGTCGGTGTCAGCTTTGCACTGTCGGTCGAGTTACTCCGTTTCTGGTCAAAAGCCGGGTTTAAAATTGTGCGTATCGGCCAACACCGGGACGAGGTCTCTGGCAGTCTATCGGTGATGATGTTAAAAGCCATCAATGCTGATGGAGAAAAGCTGGTCAAAAGGGCACATCAAACGCTGGCCCAGCAGTGGACTTTTTTGCTGGAAAGGCAGTGGCAAGAACTGGATGCGGAAGCGGTCATGCAAATCAGTCAGTCTTTTGATGATGAAACGTTGATGCTTGATTATCAGCAGCAAGTAAACAGTTTTGCTTTTAAACAACGCCCTTATGAGTCTTCGGAATGGGCATTGTGGCAGTGGCTTGGCGATCAGCTTTCTCAGCCATGTTTTAAGCAACTGCCATTAAAGCAACAGCATCTATTGATTATGCTGATTTTGCAGGGCAGATCATTTGATGCTGTTGCTGAACAACTCAAGCTGACAGGACGTAAACATATCGTTAATGAGCTAAGAGAAGCAGTGAAACATATACTTAGCGCTGAAACAGATTAATTCAGCACTAATTTCACTAATACGCCGCCTGCTAACCAAACCCCTGACAGTATCGTTAGTGAATTCATCACAATGTCAGTCCATGACATGGTTTTGTTATGGTCATGATGATGACTGGATTGCGCGTTTCTCCATGTCAAAAAAAGATAGGCTGAAATAAGTAAGAAACCAATATTCAAAAAGAAATTGTAGTTAAGTTTAAAGTGATTTTGTTCTGCCGGTGATGACCAGTCCTTTGGATTGGGAAGTAAATCGAATATCTGGAAACCATAATGCAGTAACAGAGAGGTAATCACTAAACAGGTGAACAGCATCATTAAAATAAATAATGCCATTTTCCAACCATAATATTTCGCATTGATGCGAAGTACAGGCAAAACAACCATATCTGAGAAGATGAATGCCATCACACCGGCAAAAGCCACACCCTGACCATACAACACAGCTGCAAGTGGAATATTACCCATAGAGCCTATAAAGGTGAAAAAAGCGGCTATTGGACCCACTAATGTTTGCTGTAATACTGACCAAAAGTCTGGATTTTCTGTGCCTGCACCGATAAATAACCATTTAAAAAAAGCGTCAGGGACAAACGCATAGATAATGCCTGCCACAGTAAAGCCAATAAGCACGTCCTTCCATACCATTTGCCATTCCATGACATATTTTTGGCTGATTTTTTGCCAAATTTCTTTACTAAATAAACGTGACCACTTATATCCGTCTGATTCGTTGGCATTCATATCATCAGGTTTATTTTCGCGAGCCTGTTTTATCAGGGACTTAGGATTGGTCAAATAGATAAACAACCAGGCAATCAGGATTAATAAAACGGCACCTATGTATTCTCCAATAACAAATTGCCAGCCGAGAAAGATGGCGATGACAAAGCCGAGTTCAATAACAAGATTAGTGGAAGCAAGCATATAGGCCATGGAGGCAGCAAAAGTAGCCCCTTTCTGGAATAAGGCCCGGGTGGTCGATAATGCGGCAAAACTACATGAGCTGGAGATAAAACCGAACAAGGTACCTGTTGATATGGATTTGAGGTCATCACCTCCCATTAGGTCACGCATTTCTTTTCTGGAGACCATCACCTGAATGATACTGCTGAGGATATAGCCAAAAATAAATGCCCATAGCGCCATCCAGAAAAAGCTCAGACTAGTTATCGCAGCTTCGGACCATTTCTCCAATATTTGCACAATAGTCTCCTCTATCGAGTAGTGGTATATAACCTACCCTATCAGGAGGTAGAGATAAGGTAAATCTCGCCTGATGGTAAAACCTTGATATTCAGTGGTGTCAAACTTTCGCCTCGGCATGGTCCGGAAAAGCAGTAACCATCTTCCAGTTGAAACAAAGCGCCATGTGTTGAGCATTGAATATGGGTGCCTTCCAGCGACATAAACTGATCAGGTTGCCAATTAAGCGGAATACCCAGATGAGGACAAAAGTTTAAATAGGCTCGAACTTCGCCATCCTGTTTTAGCAGGAAAAAATCCAATGTTTTATCACCGCCTAATTCAATATCGAAGCCGCGGGTTTGATATTCCTCAAGCTCGTTTTGATTGCATAGATAGATTTCTGTCATAGTATCGTTAAATTAGTCAGTCCATCCTGGCCGCATTTATGTCCGGCCAGACGACATGCATACTCAAGAGTCTCTTGGTGAGAAAGCTGCTTAGCCAATCCTGAAATAATGCCTGCATTAAATGTATCACCAGCAGCCAGCGTATCAACTACCTGTGGCGGAGGGAAGGCGGGGCAGTGAATGATTTTATCATTGGCCTTAAGCCAGGCGCCTGCCTCTCCCCAGCTGCAGGTCATGATATTTTCCTTTGTTAAACTCTGAAGAAAGTGTTGTGCTGAGCTAAACCCCTGACTGATTGCATAAGGTTTTGAGAACAGAAGTACATCAGCTAAAGAAAACAGCTGCTCTATTCCTTCACGCGGTTTCTCAATTTCCAAAGAGCAAAGTAAATGAGGATAGTGTGTTTTTAACCAACTCAGCATTTGCTTTAATTCAGCTACATTTCGGCCTTCAAAATGCACCCAGTCAAATGTGTTTAAATCGAGTTGCGAAAAAAACGCAAAATCCAGTTCTGGGCAGTCCCGGTAATGCACAATCGTTCGGCTTCCGGTACTTTCGCTGACATTAATATAAGAGGTGGGTAATTTGCCCTGAGAAATGACTTTGCAGTGGTTAAAGTCAATCTGATGCTCAGCTAGTTCATTTTTGACAATGGCAGCATCGGTCTCGTCTATTAATACACCAGACCAGGCACATTGGTGACCTAACTGACTGAGTACAACCAGTGTATTGGTGGCATTACCACCGCGCCGAATGGTCTGACTGACAGCTCGAACTTCGTCATCTTCTTTTGGATAGCGACTCACACGATTGATAATATCAATGGTGGCGATCCCAACAGCTAAAATATTGGCCATAAAGTAAAACCGGCCCAAATGTGGGCCGGTATATGATGCTTGCAGTTAGATAGTGTCGAAGACAGCGCCAACGGCATTGGTGATTTCATCGATGTCACCTGTGCCTGGGATAGCGTGCAGTTTGTGTTGTCTCTGATAATAACCAATCAATGGCGCTGTTTGCTCTTCATAGACTTTCAGACGATTACCAATGGTTTCTTCGTTGTCGTCAGCGCGTTGAAATAATTCACCACCACAGCTATCACATTGGCCTTCTTTTTTAGGCGGTGACAAGTGAATATTGTAGATAGCACCACAGTCTTTACAGGTGCGACGACCTGTTAAACGTTGCATCAATTCTTCAAATGGTACGTCCAGTAACACAACCCCTTGTAATGGCTGGCCTAATTGCTCAAGCATACTGTCTAACGCTTCAGCCTGAGCGATATTACGTGGGAAACCATCAAGAATGTAGCCATCTAAAGCATCTTCTTCTGACAAACGCTCGCGGATCAGACCGATAACGATATCATCAGAAACCAGAGCACCGGCATCCATAGCACTTTTAGCTTGTTTACCTAACTCTGTGCCAGCTTTCACTGCGGCACGCAGTAAGTCACCTGTTGAAATTTGAGGGATATTGAATTTCTTTGATAACACAACACCTTGTGTACCTTTACCGGAGCCTGGTGCACCGAGAAGAACCGTTCTCATTGTAAGCCTCTTGAATAGATTAGTCTTATTTCGAAATTTAATGTTCAGTCATCATAACCGATTCCAAACGTTCGATTTGCTTGGCAACTTGTCTGAGCAAATCCGGAATCTGATATTCATTTAAACCCAGTAAGTCCCATGCTGCAGGGTCTAATGGGGGAACATGGCTATCACCACTGTGTCCGAAGGGCACGGAAGATACCAAGATGTCAGCAATATGTACAACTGCTGCATCAATCATATACTCATCAGCTTGCGACGGTGAGTGATGGTAGCGTGCTACTTCCTGCAGCGATTTTGGCAGTCGCCATGCTTTGGTGAGTGCTTCACCCACATGGGTATGATCAAAGCCCATCGCACGTTGTTCTGCTTCATAAATCACTTCATGACCAAACTCTGCACTATTAATCGCTTCGCGTGCCAGTTCAGGCACCGTTTGATATATCACTAAGCTACCAATATTATGCAGAAGTCCAGCAATAAAAAAGCGTTCGCTTGCACGTTGACCACATTCTTCCGCCAACATTTTACTGGCAATAGCACTGGCAAAACTATGACGCCAGAACTCATTCATATTAATGAGTGACGTCGGAATTCCCTTGAAGGAATTGAGTACGGATGTGGCCAGAATGAGGTTGGTCAACTCACGAGTACCAATGATGGTGATGGCACGTGAAATGGTATTGATTTGCGATGGAAAGCCGTAAAAAGGGCTATTCACAATCTTTAATAAACGTGTGGCTAAGGCTGGATCGGTATTAATGACAGCACTGATATCATCAATACTACTGTCTGGATCTTCCATTAGCTCGTTGAGTTGAGTGTAGGTAGTGGGAGGAGAAACCAGTTCCAGTGATTTATTGACTAGGGATTCGGCGGAAAGCGTCATATTTGCTCCTCCTGCTCGTTCTCTAAGTCTAAGTCCAGCTGCATTTCATACAACGCCTTCATTAGCGGATGCGTCAGATCAACATAACGAAAACGCTCATCACGTTCTTGTCGTTGGGCTTCGGTTAATTCAATGGTATCTGCCATATCAGTTCACACTCCATGATGCCTTCTCACTGACAAATTGAGAAATTGATGCGCCGAGCTTTCCTGCAAACTGGTCAAGATAGTTGGGACGTGGGGTGTAATCAACAATATCTTCGGCACCTAACATATCACGTGCAACCGTACTGGTATTGGCTAAACCGTCAATCAAACCAAGATTGACCGCTTGCTCACCTGACCAGAACAAACCTGAAAATAGATTATCATCCTTCGCCAGTCTGTCTCCACGACCTGCTTTTACTACGTCAATAAATTGTTGATGAATGGTATCCAGCATTTGGTGAGCATGTTTGAGATCCGATTCTTTCATCGGCAGGAATGGATCTAAAAAGGCTTTATGTTCTCCAGCCGTTAAAGAACGGCGTTCAACGCCCACTTTATCAATCAAATCGGTGAAGCCAAAACCATCCATTCTGACGCCAATTGAACCCACAATACTGGCTTTATCTGCATAAATTTTATCGGCCGCTACAGCGATGTAATAACCACCAGAAGCACAGACATCCTGGATCACAGCATAAACTGGAAAATCAGGACGTGTTTTTTTCAGACGTTGAATTTCGTCATTCACAATGCCAGATTGGACAGGGCTGCCACCTGGCGTATTCATTCGCAAGATCAAGCCTTTCGCTGACTGGTCTTCGAAGGCATTACGAATACCGGTCACAATATTGTCAGCATTGGCTTCTGAGTCACTGGCAATAGGACCACTGATTTCGACCATGGCGGTATGAGGACCAGTTGCTGAAGAGAGTTTACTTGGAGAGTAGCTCAGTATTAAAAAAGCGATGAGGTAGAGAAAAAGCAGACCTTTAAAGACATAACCCCAGCGACGTTTATTACGTTGTTCTCTGATGGCTGCAAAAGCTAAATCTCTCAGAACATTACGCTCCCAGCTATGATCTTCCTTGTCGTTGCCCTTATTTTCCGAATTATTATTAGATGGGAAATCGCCGAATGTTGCCATATTGATCTATTCCTGAAAAAAACATAAGTATGCCATCATATCAAAACTCTGTGTCAGGACGAGTTAACCATTTCTCGACTTGATAAAGATTATGGACAATAGCTTTTGGCTTAGCTGCTTTTAGTGTTGTTTCTGAGTGGGCACCATGTGTGATACCTAAACTATGCGCGCCGGCATTATGAGCCATCATTAAGTCGAATTCTGTATCACCAATCATCAGTGTTTGTTCGGCATCAACACCGACAAAATCCATCAGTTCCATTAACATCTGAGGATGGGGTTTGGAATGACATTCATCCGCGCATCGGGTTGAGATAAATAACTCACCCAGCCCCGTTTCCTTTAGGGCTCTGTCCAGACCCCGACGGCTTTTTCCTGTAGCCACACCCAGAAATATCTCTTGCTCATTAAGTTGCTTAAGCAGGTTTTCCGCATGTTCAAACAGCGGTGTCGATTCTGGGGTGCTGATCCAGGTTTGTCGGTAACAATCAGCTAATGCATTCCAAGTCGTGGTATCCGCATCAGGGTAGAGCGTTTGAACCGCTTCGTTTAATCCCAGCCCGATAATATGACTCACCTGGCTGTCGCTCAAGGGCTCAAGTGATAATGTGGCAATGGCTTGATGCATACAAGCCGTGATATGACCTGTTGAATCCATTAAGGTCCCATCCCAGTCGAACACAATGAGTTGGTAAGGGCTCATGCTTGCTCCAGCTGTTTTATGACCTGCTGCAATTTCTCTGGAAGTGGTGCTTCCAGTGAGAGTGGTTCCTGAGTGATAGGGTGGTGAATACCCAGTTGCCAGGCATGTAGAAATAAACGTTTAAGTCCAAACGTTTTCATTTGTTTATTAAATTCACGATCGCCATATTTATCGTCGCCTGCTACCGGATGACCAGACCAGGCAGAGTGAACACGAATTTGATGTGTTCTTCCAGTAAACAGTTTGACTTCGCTCAGTTGAGCGATGCCATAACTTTGTCTTTTTATGAATAGTGTCTTTGCCGATTTACCTTCTGGGTCGACTTTAACCATACGTTCACCCGAAGACACGGTGTTTTTTTGTAAAGGTTGCTCTATATAGACTTCATCGCTATTCATTTCACCTTTGAGCAATGTCAGGTAGCGTTTATCGATTTGATCCGAAAGCATCTGTTGCTGAAGATTGAGCAGGCTTTCACGACTTTTCGCTATTAGTAAACAGCCCGATGTATCACGATCCAGACGGTGAACTAATTCGATAAATTCCAATTCAGGTTTTATCAGCCGAAAAGCTTCAATGACGCCAACCTGTATTTGTGTACCGGCATGTACAGCAAGTCCCGAGGGTTTATTCAACACCAGCATGGCATCATCTTCAAAAATGATACTGGCCAGTAATTGCTGCTGAAGTGATTCATTAATCTCGGTCGGTGCTGTTTTTTCAGAAACTTGCAGTGGTGGCACACGAATAATGTCACCCGCTTCGATTTTATAGGTTTGTTTGATGCGTCCTTTATTGACCCGAACTTCACCTTTACGGATAGCTCGATAAATGCGACTTTTGGGCACACCTTTTTCAAGAGTAAGTAAAAAATTATCGATACGTTGCCCGGCTTGAGAAGCACTTATTTCGATAAATTGCACTTTTTGTGACTGTGGTTTGTGAGCTGCCATAGAATAGGTTTAATTTTTCAGTTGCTGAGATGGCAATAGACTGCTATATTCGATCGTTGGTCCGTGCGTAAAATGAGGTCAGTATACCTACTTTTGCCCACGTTGACTGATTTTTGCGTCGCGCCCTCCACAAATGAGGTTGATGCGGCGCCCGGTAAACAAATATATCTTGGCTGAACAGGGGTTCAGCAGGCGGACTCATAGGGAGTCCTTGTAAGAATATCAGGTTCCCATGTCTTGATTGCCATCAAAACGAGTAGAAAGACGCATCAGGCAGGACGACAATTTAAAGTAATTAATATAAGAAGAACGGTTCAGATACATAAAGCTTAACTTAAGCTGAGAAACCAATGAAAGTTGCAGAACCTTATTGCAACACGAAAAAGATACAAAGATGGATCATGCATGCCTTGATGGGAGGGCACATGAAGAAACAATACGATTTACAATTAATTACTGAATAACAGACATCGTCGCTCTGTAAAGCCCGATTGGCTAACGCGTCCGCTACGGTGGTGTGCGGCAGGATATGCGGACCTCAACATTGAGGTTAGTGCATGAAACGAATTTTAATTAACGCAACGCACGAAGAAGAGTTGCGTGTGGCAATGGTCGATGGCCAACGCCTGTTTGATCTGGATATCGATACACCTTCCAGAGAACAAAAGAAAGGTAATATTTATAAGGGAAAAATCACTCGTGTAGAACCGAGTTTAGAAGCTGTCTTTGTTGACTATGGTGCAGAAAGACAAGGCTTCTTACCACTGAAAGAAATTTCAAAAACCTACTTCAAAAAGCGTGATGACAATGACGACAATAATGGTCGTCTGAATGTTCAGGACGTGCTTTCTGTTGGCCAGGAACTGGTTGTCCAAATTGAAAAAGAAGAGCGTGGTAATAAAGGTGCTGCGCTGACTACCTTCATCAGCCTGGCTGGTCGCTATTTAGTCTTAATGCCAAACAGCCCTCGTGCTGGTGGTATTTCTCGTCGTATCGAAGGTGATGACCGTGCAGAGCTGCAAGAAGCCCTGCGCTCACTTGAAGTGCCAGATGGTATGGGCATGATTGTGCGTACCGCCGGTGTGGGTAAGCAACCTGAAGAACTACAGTGGGATCTTGAATACCTTATCCAGTTGTGGACGGCGATTGATGTGGCTGTAAAAGATCGTAGCGCGCCATTCCTCGTTTACCAGGAAAGCAACATTATCATCCGTGCACTACGTGATTATCTGCGTAAAGATATCGGTGAGATTCTGGTTGATTCGCCTGAAGTTTACCAAACAGGCTATGACTTCATGCGTATGGTAATGCCGCATGAGCTGAGTAAATTTAAGCTATATCAAGACAAAGTTCCGCTATTTACCCGCTATCAGGTTGAAAGCCAGATTGAGAGTGCTTTCCGTCATGAAGTTCGTCTGCCGTCTGGTGGTGCACTAGTGATTGATCCGACCGAAGCGTTGATTTCTATCGATGTGAACTCAGCACGCGCTAATAAAGGCGGTGATATTGAGGAAACAGCTCTAAACACTAATCTTGAAGCGGCAGAAGAAATTGCCCGTCAGTTAAGGTTGCGTGATCTAGGCGGTTTGGTGGTAATTGATTTCATTGATATGGGGCCAAGCCGTAATCAGCGTGAAGTCGAAAACCGTTTACGTGAACATTTGAAAGCAGATCGTGCCCGTGTTCAGGTTGGCCGCATCTCTCGCTTTGGTCTGTTAGAAATGTCCCGTCAGCGTTTACGTCCAGCTTTAGGTGATGCGCATCAGGAAATCTGTCCTCGCTGTGCGGGTCTGGGTCATGTTCGTGGTGTTGAATCACTGGGCTTAGCGGTATTACGACTCATTGAAGAAGAAGCCACCAAAGACAAAGTCACGCAATTAATCGTTCAGTTACCTGTTCCTGTGGCGACATTCATTCTTAATGATAAGCGCACACAGGTCGATATCATTGAGAAGCGACACGGTGTGAAGTTGGTTCTAATTCCAAACCCACATCTGGATACGCCTCATTATGATATCGAGCGCATTAAGGATGGCAGCGAGCGCAATGAAGTCAGTCATCAATTAATTTCTCCGCCAGAACAGGAAGTACCAGTTGTTTTACGTGACAAACCTGTCATGGAACAACCTGCGGTGAAAGGCATTTCGCCTGCAGCACCTGCTCCTGTGATTGTTCGTGAGAAAGAGCCTGAACAAAAACCAAGCCTGCTTAAACGTCTGTTGAATGTGTTGACAGGAAAAAGTGAGCCAGAAAAGGAAGAAAAGTCCGTAGTGGATACTAAAAAAGAAAAAAGCTCACAGGAACAACGTTCGCAGAATCGTCGTGGACGTAGCCGTCCCAAAAATAATGCAGCGAATAATCAAGAGTCTGCTGAAAAAAATGGTGAACGTAAGAATCCGCGACGCAGGAATGATAAAAACGTCGATAACACTGAACAGAAAAAGGCTGACATGCCTATTCCACCAGTGAAAGAGGAGTCGGCATCAGACAATAACGATGATAAACAGCCTCGTAATAGTAATGGTCGTCGTTCACGTCGCGGTGGTCGCCGTCGTCGTCCAGCGCGCGCTGAAAACGGTTCAACTGACAACAATGCAGTCAATCCTGCTGAGGTGGATAAAGGCAATATAGCGCCACCACCGCCACCAGAGGTGAATGGAAATGCTATTCCTGAGCCAGAGCCTGAAGTGAATGGCAACGTCATCAAATCGGATAAAGAACCGGAAATAGATGGCAATAAAGTACCAGCCAACAAGCCTCGCCGACCTCGCTCATCAGGACCGACAAACAGACGTCGTCGTCCAAGTGATAAGGACAAAGCAGAAGCGGCAGCGGCTAATGCGGCAAAAGAGGGTGATTCAGCTAAACCGGTAGAAAAAGCAGAAGCAAGTGATAAGCCGGTTGAAAAACAAGCGGAAAAACACGCTGAAGACAAAAAAGCAGTGGTAGAAAAAAGTTCGACTTCGGATGATAATGGCTCTGAAAAGAAAACGAAGGCCAAATCTGAAGCGAGTGAGACGAATGCCACGCAAGAGTAATATTCTGCACGAAGAACTGCTGGCCTTAATTGGCCAGCAGGTTTCTTATCAACAACATCGTTGCGAGATTATTGAGCTGCTTGATGGGGCTGAGTTAATCCTGCAAGTATTAGAGTCGGGCCATAATATCCAGCCGAATCAATACGGCGAGGGCCACAGGCCAGTCCCCGTGACATATACCTTGCCTGTATTTGATGGTGAGGGAAATTTACATGCCGAACTCATTGCGGCAGGCTTGGATAAGCTACTCTGCCAGTAAACGTCTGACTTCAAGTAAGTCTGCTTCTGTATCTACCCCATGTCCGGCACTGATTAAAGCTTCTGACATGTGTATTCTTTTACCGTGAAACAATACCCGCAATTGCTCTAAAGATTCTTCTGTTTCAAGCAAACAGGGGGTCATTTCAGCGTAGTTTTTCAGAAAAGCAGCCCGATACCCATATAAACCAATATGGCGGTAGTGAGGGAGTTCTGGAGGCAACGGGGTTGTATGAAAATGATCACGCATCCAAGGAATCGGCGCGCGGCTGAAATATAAAGCATAGCCCTGACTGTCCATGACGACTTTGACCACATTAGGATCAAACACCTGTTTTTCCTGATGAATTCGACTGAACAGTGATGCCATATCTGCATCGGCATGTTGAGCAAGATCGGCCGCTACCTGATTAATTAATAAAGCAGGCAAGCAGGGTTCATCACCTTGCACATTAATGACAATCTCATCATCCTTAAACTGTCTCAGCTTGATAACCTCTGCTAGCCTGTCTGTGCCAGAACGATGATTGTCAGAAGTCATACAAACATCGGCATCAAAAGCTGTGGCTGCTTCAGCAATACGTTCATCATCGGTGGCAATGATAACGTTATCTGCATCACTTTCTAAGGCACGTTCATACACGTGCTGAATCATGGCTTTACCGGCGATGTCTAGTAAAGGTTTACCAGGTAAACGCGTTGACGCATATCGTGCAGGAATAACAATGCTAAAGCTCATTTATACCTCTTCATCCGCGGGCAGCTGACGTGCTTCTTCTATCAGCATGACAGGGATATCATCTTTCACAGGATAAGCAAGGCGACAGGCTGAACAAAATAATTCCTGAGCCTCTTTTTTATAGTGCAATTTACCTTTACAGGCCGGGCAGGCAAGTATCTCTAAAAGTGCATTATCCATTAGAAAGTTCCTTTAATGTTTGGTGAATAGCGGGGAATACTGAGCTATCAATGGTGGCTTCAACGGGTAGATACCACATATTTTTATGAGCAAAAGACTGACATTTTACGGCATCTTTCTCGGTCATTAGAATGGGCAAGTCATCATAAAATTCCAGATCTGTCGGTAGATAGTCATGATGATCAGCAAAGGCATGAGGATGAACAATAATCTCAGCTGCGGCTAATGAGTCAAAAAAACGTTTGGGGTGACCAATTCCCGCGACAGCATGGACTTCACTGTGACTGAAACTGTTCAATGCTTGTTTGAGGCTGGGATCCAGCAGATTTGTCCACGCTGAGCCGCTTAACTGCATTGAAATAGTATTATGCTCGTCACTCTTGCCGTTGTAGATAATGAAATCAACGTTGTTAAGCCGGGAAAGCGGTTCACGCAGCGGCCCTGCAGGCAGACAATGTTTATTGCCGAACCGTCTGACACTATCAACAATGATAATTTCCATATCACGTTCTAAAGCATAGTGTTGCAAACCATCATCTGAAATAATCACATCACAATGGTATTGGCTCAATAGATGAATAGCCGCTTGTGGCCGATCCGGATCAACCACCACCGGACAAGCTGTGCGTCTTGCTATCAGTAACGGTTCATCTCCACAATGTTTTGCATCACTGTTTTTATCAACATCGAGTGGATATTTACGACTATTACCACCATAACCTCGGCTGATAATGCCGGGTTTATAGCCTGCGGCTAAAAGCTGCTCAGCCAGCCAGATAACAAATGGCGTCTTTCCAGTGCCGCCCACAGTAATATTTCCCACTACAATTAGCGGTACGGGCATTTTGTGTGTGGTGAAGATGCCTGAGCGGTAGGCCCATTTCCGCATGATAACAACAAGCCGATACAGCCAACTCAGAGGTAATAAGAACCAATATTGAGTTGATGACTGATACCAACTGTCAGTTAACCATCGCATTATGCTTAGTCATCCTGAAACTGTAGACGGTATAACTCTGCGTAATGTTTCCCGTTTGCCAGTAATTCCTGATGGGTACCGGTTTCAAGAATTTCGCCGTCATGCATAACAATAATTTTGTCGGCTTTTTCAATGGTGGATAAACGATGCGCGATGACCAGGGTAGTACGTTCACGCATCAGCTCTTCAAAGGCTGCCTGGATATGACGTTCTGCTTCGGTATCAAGTGCTGACGTGGCTTCATCAAGAATCAGGATGGGTGAATTACGTAACAGTGCTCGGGCAATAGCCAGACGTTGTCGCTGCCCCCCCGACAGAAGTACACCGTTTTCGCCGACTTCTGTTTGTAAGCCTTGCGGTAATTTTTGAATGAATTCCCAAGCATGAGCTGATTTTGCAGCTTTTATAATGGCTTCTTCACTCACTTCACCCGCTTGGCCATAACTAATATTGTTAGCTATGGTGTCATTGAATAATACAACCTGCTGATTGACAAGTGATAATTGTTTACGTAAATCTTTTAGCGTGAGTTGACTGATATCTACGCCATCAATCAGAATTTGACCTTTTTCAATATTGTAGAAACGAGCGAGTAAACTGACCAAGGTGGTCTTACCACTGCCAGAATGACCAACAAAAGCGATAGTTTGACCCGGCTTAGCCATAAAACAAATATCATTCAGCACACTGCCTTTGCCTTCATCATAGCTAAAGCTGACATGACGATATTCAATTTCTCCCTTGGCACGATCCATGGTCAGTGTACCGGTGTCATGCTCTGGCTCTTCATCTAGTAAGGTGAAAATACTTTCTGCAGCGGCAATACCCGCCTGTAATTTAGAGTTCACCTTTGTCAGACGTTTAAGTGGTGTAAGCAGCATAAACATCGCCGTGATAAAGGAAATAAAGCTACCGACGGTAATCGAGTTCAGGACTTCTGGTAAGGTGGCCAGATAGATCACCACGGCAAGCCCTAAGACGGTAATCAGTTGAATGACAGGTTCACTGGAAGCATCGGTGGCAATTTTTTTCATTTGTTGGCCACGATTTTTTCGGTTTATGCGATCAAACCGTTCTGTTTCATAAGCCTGACTGCCAAATGTTTTGACTTCACGGTGTGCTTCAATGATTTCGCCACAGACATGACTGACATTGCCCATCGAGCCCTGAATTTCTTTACTGATCCGACGAAAACGGATGCTGACAAAATAAACAAGGATGGCAACAAAGGGCACGGTCACTAAAATGATCAGAGATAAAAAACCGTTCAGATAAATCATCCAGGCAATCAGACCGATAATCGTTAAGGTATCGCGGATAACTGTCAAAATCGCATCGGTGGCCGCTCCGGCGACTTGCTCAACGTCATAAAGCAATTTCGACATGAGCTGACCAGAGTTATTTCTATCGTAGAAACTGGCCGGTAAGGTAATGAGTTTTTCAAACATTTCTTCGCGCAAGGTCTTGATAACATTGCGGGCAATCCAGCCAAGGCCATAGGTGGTCAGAAAGTTAGCCACGCCACGGATTAAAAATAAGCCGATCAGCATCAGCGGCACGTACTTGATAGTGGTGGGATCTTTTTCCACAAAACTACCATCGAGCAGAGGTTTCATTAACGCCGCCATCCCGGTTTCTGTGCCGGCGAAAGCAATCATAGCAATAATGGATATTACAAAAGCCAGCCAGTATGGCTTAACGTAACTTAATAGACGTTTGTATAACTGGACTGCTGTCAGGCTGACAGGTGTTTGACTCATTGATTATTCCGCAGTTGTTTGACGTGTTGCCAGGGTCAGTTTGGTATAGCCTAATTGTTGTGCTGTATCCATGGCTGTGACGATAAGTTGATATTCAGCTTTGGCATCAGCACTGATAATGACATGAGGATCTTTTTGTTCCCCCACCACGCGTTTTAATACAGCGGCCAAGGCTTCAGATGTGACTGTAGCGAGTTCCTGAGCATTTACCAGCACTTTACCATCTGCCTTGATCACGATATCAACAGGCTCAGCCTGTTCCGTCATTGCTTCACCGGTCGCTTCGGGCAAATCAACTTTTAGTGAGCTTTCACGAATGAAACTGGTGGAAACCATAAAAAACAATAAAAGCAGGAAAACGACGTCAATCATCGGTGTCAGATTGACATCTGGTTCCTCAGATCGTTTTGGTGATAGATTCACGTCTTGCTTCCTCATCTGGATCATACTGACGATCACCATGCAGAATCTCGATTAACTGCATGGCTTGTTCTTCCATCCCAACCACGAGCATATTGATTTTACCGCGGAAATAACGGTAAAAAATTAAGCTTGGAATGGCAACCACCAGGCCGGTAGCCGTGGTGATTAATGCTTCTGATATACCGCCAGCGAGCACTTCAGGGTTGCCTACACCTGCGGTGGTAATCACGGTAAACACTTTAATCATGCCAAGTACCGTACCCAATAAGCCAAGTAGCGGGGAGATTGCTGCAATGGTTCCTAACGTGTTGAGATTTCGTTCTAAAGCTACAGTGACATGACGACCAATGTCCTCAATACTCTCTTTGGTGATTTCCCGTGAACTATTACGGTTCAGCAGTCCGGCAGCCAGAATCTGGCCCAGAGGAGAATTGCTTTGCAGAGCTTTGATGCGATGTTCATCAACTTGATTAAACTTTAGCCATTGCCAGATTTGTGTGATCAATTCTTTAGGGGCAATGCGTTTTTTTTGAAGACTCCAAAAACGTTCTGCGATGATAGCAATGGCGATGACCGAACAGATAAATAGCGGGATCATCAACCAACCGCCTGCTTTAAACAATTCCAGCATGATGTCAGTCTCAGTTGTTTAAATGAAAATAGCGCTCATGATACGTGAAAATTGTCTTACTCAGTAGCTTTCGACGTCCACAATTGTTCTTCATGCTGACGCCATAAAATGGGAGCGTCGCTGTTGCGGAAGAGGATCGCTCCATTCCAGTCGGTTCGGAGAATCTCACTTTCTACGGTACTGTAGCGTTGGACAATGTCTTTCACCGGAAAACCATAGCGATTACGAAAGCCAACAGAAAAGACAGCGTATTTTGGCGATACGGCGTCGATAAAAGGCTGGCTTGAGGAAGTTCTGCTGCCATGATGAGGCACAAGTAAAATATCTGATTTCAGCGCTTCGCCATAGTGCTGAACTAATGCTTGTTCTCCGTGTTTCTCAATATCGCCTGGTAACAATGCGGATAGATTCTTGCCGTGTACTCGTAGTACGCAAGAACGTTCATTTTCTGAGCCAGCTTGAGTAGGAAATGGCTGTAATACGGTGAATTCAACCTCATCCCACTGCCAGTGTTGACCGGCTTTACATAGACGGGTGTCGATATTAGTGATGCTTTGGCTAACCATGACCTTATCTACAGCAATATTATTGATGACCCCCTGTAGTCCTCCTATATGGTCATTATCCCCGTGACTAATGAGTAATGTATCAATATGATCTATAGCGTGGTAGCGTAAGAAGGGAACAACAACAGCTTCTCCTGTGTTAAAACTCTCGCTGTATCGAGGACCCGTATCGAATATCAGTGTGTGATGTTTTGTTTCTATGACCGATGCTAAGCCTTGACCTACATCCAAAACGGTCAGATAAAAATCACCCGTATCCGGGCGTTCGGATTCGTAAAAAAGTACTGGTATTAAGAATACTAACGCGAGATATTTTCCAGGATGCCCTCTGGGTAGTAAAACGAATAAGATGGCCAATAAAAGCATGAATAACAGTGGCCAGGGATAAACAGGCGTAGTCCAACTGGCAAAAGACAGATCACTTAAAAATGACAAAATATGCCAGAGTATATTGAGTAAAAAGTCAGCTGCATAAAGCAATATTGCAGCTAATGATGAGCTCATAGGTAAAACGATCATCGCCAAAATAATCAGCGGTACAACCAATACACTTACTAGTGGTATAGCAATCAGATTCGCTATTGGGGATATCAACGACACATCGTTAAAGAAAAGAATCAGTAATGGGATCAATCCCAAAGCCATTAAAAAGTGAATCTTTAACCAAGCAAGTCTGATAGCGGGAAAACGCTGGGTAAAACAAAGCAAGATAATGGCAACAGCAGCAAATGATAACCAAAATCCAGCACTTAACAAGGCAAAGGGATTAATTAGCAACACCAAAATACAAGCCAGTGACAAAATATGTGAAGGATAGACCGACCTTTTCAGAAACAGGGCTAACATGGCGAGGCTTATCATTACTAAAGCTCGTTGTGTTGGAATGGACAAGCCAGCAAGACAAGCATAAAAAATAGCCACTGTCAGTCCTCCCACCGCACCAATCCGATGTGCAGGTATGCGAAGAGTATTAAACGGTGTATAGCGCCATAAGCCACTTATCAGATAAAAGCCTAAGCCGGCGGCTAAACCAATATGTAGCCCGGAAATCGCCATCAGGTGACTAGTGCCGGTTTGCCGCAGAACTTGCCACTGCGACTGACTGATATCGTCACGTTGACCAATTGCCAATCCGAGAATCAATGGCAATTGGCTTGCTGTAGGAATAATGGATTGAATGTGTTGCTGAAGCTGAAAGCGCCAGTCATTAATTTGCCAGTATTTGGATTTAACCAGTCGTTGGTTATCTGCTGTTTTTTTGACATACCCCGTCGCGCCGATGCTTTGGCTGAATAACCATTTTTCGTAGTCAAAGCCACCAGGATTCATCATGCCAAAAGGCGGTTTTAGTTTGACCGTCAGTTGCCAGCGTTCTCCGGCTTTGGGTGTGTGTTCAGGAGGAAAATACCAGCTTAACTTTATTTTTCTGGGTAGTGACGGGGCCTCTGGCAGAAATTCAAAGCTGATATGATCCGGATATGTTTCAGGGATAGAGGCGATAAGACCTTGTACCTGCGATACTTTTACAGATGCGTCTGCGGCCAGTTTATTTTCAATGGCGAATTGTGCTTGATATGCACACCATAATAGTCCGACAATAAAACCCAATATCCATATTTTTCGATAGCAGATAAATGTCACTAAACACAGTAGTAACAAGCTTCCGGTTACTAAAGGATAGCTTACGTACAGACTAAGCAATGTGCCGAGCAAAAATGCAATGGCAGTTTTATTCATATATCCCTATAATGACGCCCGACTTAGCATGTTACTGAGACGCCATGCCTCGTAAATTCCTAAAACGCATCATGCCAGATCACAACACGATGCGCGAACATCCACATCTGCGTAAGTTTGGTCAGAGATTAACTGAACCACGTTTATGGCATACCAACCGTCGTTCCATCGCTGGTGGCGTGGCATTAGGTTTGTTTGTCGGATTTATGCCGATTCCGGGGCAGATGTTTGTTGCCGCGGCATTAGCCATACTATTTAGAGTTAATTTGCCGATTTCTGCGATGGGCGTTTGGATTACCAATCCTTTTACCATGGCCCCCATCTTTTTCTATGCTTATAAACTAGGTGCCTGGGTTTTGAACGAACCGATGGGCACACCTGCCTTTAGCCTGACCTGGGAATGGTTTTCACAAGAGTTTTTATCGATTTGGCAGCCCTTACTGCTCGGATGCACAATTTGTGGTGTGATAGCGGCAATAGCGGGCATTATTTTTGTAAGGTTGGGTTGGCGATTAGTTGTTATCCATACCTGGACACAACGTCAGCGCCAACACAAAAATAAATCAGGCTCCGGCAGCTAAGCAGCCGTCAATCAAGGTGAGTTGCTGATCCATTTTGGCTGCAAGCCCGGTATCGTGGGTGACAATCACCAGTGCAGTGCCAAAATCCTCATTTAATTTCAAAATAAGATCAAAGATGGCTTGAGCGGTACGATGATCTAAATTACCTGTAGGTTCATCAGCAAGTAAACACGCCGGTTCTGTGATTAAGGCTCTGGCAAGGGCTGCACGCTGACGTTCACCACCGGATAATTCGCTGGGTTTATGCTGAAAGCGGTGGCCAAGTCCCACTTTATCAAGCAGTTCAGTCGCACGTTGTTGTGCTGATGAGGGTGACATGCCACCAATCACTAACGGCATGGCGACATTTTCTACAGCGGTAAACTCTGGCAGCAAATGGTGAAACTGATACACAAAGCCCAATTGTTGATTTCGCAAGCGACTGGCCGCTTTATTTTTCATAGCATGGATATCATTCCCCTGAACCAGCACCTGACCTTCCGTAGGTGAATCAAGGCCGCCAAGGATATGTAAAAGTGTACTTTTACCCGAGCCAGAACTACCGACAATGGCAATACGGTCGGATCGGTTAACCGTTAAATTAATGTTATTAAGAACATCGGTTTTTAACTGGCCATCAGTAAAGGATTTTGATAACTGGCTGGCAGATAACACTGCTTGATTAGTCATAACGAAGCGCCTCGGCCGGTTTAATCTGTGATGCACGCCATGAAGGGTAAAGCGTGGAAAGAATAGATAATACAAATGCGGTAATAGCAATGACGCTGACATCACTCCATTCCAGCTGTGATGGCAAACTACTGATGTAGTAAACATCAGCAGGCATGAACTGATAGCCAATCAGTTTCTCTAAACTAGCGATTAAAGACTCAATATTCCAGGCCAGCAGTACACCACCGACAACGCCCATGGCGGTACCAATTAAACCGATCAAAGTCCCTTGCACCATAAATATGCCCATCACGCTGCCAGGATTCATACCTAAGGTCCGTAATATAGCGATATCCGATTGTTTATCTGTGACCATCATTACTAAGGTTGACACAATATTGAATGCGGCAACGGCCACGATAAGCATCAAGATCACAAACATCACGGTTTTTTCCGTTTTTAATGCACGGAAGAAATTCGCATGTTGGAATGTCCAGTCAGCCGCACGGTAGTTAACAGGAACATCCTGCATTAACTTGCGTAATAGTTGCGGTGCTTTAAATACATCATCGAATTTTAAGCGTAAGCCGGTGACGCGTCCCGGTATTTTGAATAATTTGGCGGCATCGTTAATATTCATCACGGCCAGCCCGCTGTCATATTCATACATGCCGATTTCAAAAATACCGACAACGGTCAGACGTTTCAGACGTGGTATCACACCAGCAGGTGTGGGGCTGACATGAGGCGTAATCATGGTGATTTTGTCGCCGGTAGTCACGCCCATGGCTGAGGCTAAGTCTTTACCGAGCACAATGCCGAAGCTGCCATCAGTTAAGTCGGCTAATTTACCCTGAATAATTTTATCGCCAATGGTCGAAACGCTCTGTTCCAATTCAGCGTCAATTCCACGAACCAGTGTGCCACGTACACGACTTCCCTGACTTAACATGGCCTGACCTTCGACAAAAGGGGCTGAGGCAATCACATCCGGATCATGTTTGATCAGGGTTTGTAAGCCTTGCCAGTCTTTTAATGTGCCATCCTCGCCAGTAATAAAAGCATGGGAAGTCATCCCCAGGATGCGATCTTTCAGTTCTTTTTCAAATCCGTTCATCACGGAAAGTACGGTGATTAATGCCGCAACACCCAGAGCCACACCGAGCATGGACGTTAGTGAAATAAAAGAAATGAAATGATTACGACGTTTGGCGCGTGTATAACGCATGCCGATATAGAGACTGAGCGGTCTGAACATAATGTCGCCAATGATGAGAAAAAAGAAAACTGATCCCGCTGAGCAGGATCAGTCCATATTTAGCCTTTTATGATTTCGCGAATACGGTTTTGGTTCCCTCTGGCGAACCCAGTAACAGAACATCCGCTGGACGCATCGCAAATAAACCATTTGTGACCACACCGACGATATCATTCAGGGTTTTTTCTAACTTAATCGGTTCCATGATATCTAAGCCATGCACATCTAGAATCACGTTGCCGTTATCGGTGATAACACCTTCACGGTAAACAGGCTGACCACCTAGCTTAACGATTTCACGGGCAACGTAGCTGCGTGCCATCGGAATCACTTCAACAGGTAAAGGGAATTTACCTAAGACATCGACTAATTTTGAAGCATCAGCAATACAGACAAATTGTTTACTGGCTGCAGCAATGATTTTTTCACGTGTTAATGCGCCGCCACCGCCTTTTACCAGTTCCAGTAAGTGATTCGATTCATCTGCGCCATCGACATAGACTTCAATTTCATTGCAGTCATTTAGATCGAAGACTTTAATGCCGTTAGCTTCTAATTTTTGTGTAGAGGCTTCAGAACTTGATACTGCGCCTTCGATACGATCTTTAATCGTCGCCAGTGCATCAATGAAGTGATTAACTGTCGAACCGGTACCAACACCGACAATACCATCACCTTTAATGTACTCAAGCGCTGCCCACGCAGCTTGTTTTTTCATTTCATCAGCATTCATATGCAGCTTCCTTTGTTTCAAATCACTTAAAAATTATCCCGGCAATTATAGAGATAAATGACGGTCAATGGTAACGTAAGCGATTGCTTAGAAAATGATGGCTGAATTTAGCTGTCTATAACTAAGTCTTTTTTTAAACATAACTGACTGATTTGGGCTGAAATGCTAACTGGATACGTAGAAAAAATTCTTAAAGCTCGTGTTTATGATGTGGCGAATGAAACGCCTCTTGATGTCATGCCTCGTTTATCGAAAAGACTTAACAATACGATTTTACTCAAGCGGGAAGATCTTCAGCCGGTTTTTTCATTTAAATTGCGTGGTGCGTATAACCGCATGAGTCAGCTATCGGCTGATGAACGCGAACGCGGCGTGGTTTGTGCTTCGGCGGGGAATCATGCGCAAGGTGTGGCGCTGGCAGCCAGTAAAATGAATATTCCTGCTTTGATTGTTATGCCGAAAACGACGCCACCCATCAAGGTCGAATCTGTTCGTGCTTATGGTGCTGAAATTAAATTACATGGCAATAGTTATGATGATGCCAGCACTTATGCCCTAGCTGTTGCCGAGAAAGATGGCCGAACCTTTATTCATCCTTATGATGATCCGGAAGTCATTGCCGGGCAGGGCACGATTGCGATGGAAATTATCCGTCAGCATCCTGAACCTATTCACGCTGTTTTTGTACCCGTTGGTGGTGGCGGTTTAATTTCCGGGGTATCGGCTTATATCAAAGCGTTTTGGCCAGAAATCAAAATCATTGCTGTCGAGCCGGCTGATGCGGCTAGTCTGAAAGCCGCGCTGGAAGCTGATGAACGGGTCAAGCTGGATCAGGTAGGCTTGTTTGCCGATGGCACGGCGGTCAGACAAGTCGGTGTCGAACCCTTCAGAATCTGTCGTGAAACAGTGGATGAAGTCGTCACAGTCAGTAGTGACGAGTTATGCGCGGCCATTATGGATATATTCCAGGACACCCGTTCTATTGCTGAGCCATCAGGCGCGCTCGCTGTGGCCGGTGTGAAAAAATATTTAGCACAGAACCCCATGGAAAATCAGCATTTGGTTGCGATTAATAGCGGTGCCAATATTAACTTTGATCGCTTACGTCATGTTGCCGAGCGTTCTGAGATTGGTGAGCGCCGGGAAGTCTTATTTGCGACTAAAATTGATGAACAGCCGGGTAGTTTCCAGAAGTTCTGTAAAACACTGGGTGAGCGGGGCATTACCGAATTTAACTATCGCTATGCAGATGAGCAACAAGCACAGGTATTTGTCGGCGTGCGGATGAATGGTCAGGAAGAAGAACGACAGCAGTTATTTTCACAGCTTGATAATGCTGGCTATGACTGGGTTGATTTTACCGACAATGAAACAGCGAAATTACACGTACGTTACATGGTAGGCGGCCACGCACCTCAGGTTGATAACGAACGATTAATTCGATTTGAATTTCCTGAGCGGCCTGGCGCTTTACTGCGTTTTCTGACCCGGATTGGTCAGCGCTGGAATATCAGTCTTTTTCATTATCGCAACCATGGTGCTGATTATGGTCGCGTGCTGGTGGGGATTCAGGTGGGAGAAGACTATAAGCAGGAGTTTCAGACATTTCTGGATACGCTGGGATATACCTACTGGGAAGAAACCGATAACCCGGCTTATGCACTGTTTTTGAAATAAGGGGATATCCGCGGTGGTGTCTTTCTACCACCGCGGATATGACAGCATTTATTGATTCAGTTTGATACTGCCACGGACGTTGACGGAAATTTCGTTACTACCTCCGGCTAATGCGGCTGGTGCGCCTTTCATTTGCATATCAGCGGACATCATATTGGCGCGTTCCATCATCGGCATTGGGTTAAATGCATTACCATCAATGGATATAGACACGATTTCATAACCACTGCGATCAAATTCGCTGCTGATAAGTTTAGCTTTATCTTTAAATTTGCTGATCGCTTGTTTGAGCAAGTCGGTTTTCACCTGTTCAGCTCGGTCATCTGACACCATAAACTGCATAGATTGGATATTGGCCAAGGTATTGATATCAGCAATAAATTGGCTCATTTGGTCAAACTGGCGTGTTTCCAGAGTCAGTTGTTGACTGACGCGCCAACTGGCAATTTTGCCATCATCATAGATAGGCTGGGTGGAGTAGTTGGATGTTTCGGCTTTAATGGCGTTGAAATTTTTAACCGCATCCAGAACAAGGGCTGTTTTTTTATTCACCATATTGGTTAATTTGGCTGGATCTTTTCCTTGCTCAAAAACTTGCAAGCGGGTGATGAGTTCATCATTTTCAACGTCCATACTAGCGCTGGTATCAAGGGTCACCATGCCTAGTTGTAGGACGTCTTCAGCAAAACTGAGCGGGCTGATGGCTAAAAGCGAAATGAGTGCCAAAGTTTTTTTCATAGATCCTTCCTTAATTGTATAAAAAATGCTGCGTCTTTTAAGACTAGCTCAAAAGCGTTAAGTTTTGATATATCATGCTAAAAATTCATTTGGAAATTGTGGTGATTAATCGCCACAATTTCAGCATAGTTTAAATAATCAGAAATTGAGGAACACAATGAAAGCAGAACAAAAAATCCTGCCTGATGCGACGAGTTTAATTACCGCTGCAGCAGAACATTTTGTCAGTACAGCGCGGTCAGCGATTGCAAAAAGGGGTGTTTTTTATGTGGCACTCGCAGGTGGTTCTACGCCAAAAGGTTTATATGAAAAATTAGCGACATCACCTTATATCGAACAGATTGACTGGGCCCGGGTACATTTATTTTTTGGTGATGAGCGTTGTGTGCCTGCCACACATGATGACAGTAATTTTAAGATGGCCCGTCAGGCAATGATCGATTTAATACCCATCCCGGCAGAAAATGTACATCGTATGCCAACAGAAAGTGGTGATGCTGCTGATGTGGCTGTGCGCTACGCTGATACTATGAAAATGGTCATGGATGGTGCGCCGTTTGATTTAGTCTTGTTAGGCTTAGGACCCGATGGACATATTGCTTCATTGTTCCCTGAAACACCGGCTTTAGATGTGACGGATACGCTCACGGCAAGCCTTTATGTGGAAAAATTTGATTCATGGCGAGTGACTATCACCTATCCCGTCATTAATGCCGCGCGTCAGGTAATTGTATTTATTGCCGGTGAAGCCAAAGCGGCGATCGTCAATGATATTACAACTGATGCTGTATCCGGTTTACCAGTACAACGTCTGGCGCCAGAAAATGATTATTACTGGTTTATGGACAAAGCCGCCGCGGGTCAGTAGTGATGTCACATATGCTGGCCGTCGATGTAGGTGGAACAAAAACACTATTTGAGTTATCCGATGCTGATGGCTATGTTTTATCTAAGCTCAGATTAGATAGTCAGCGCTTTGATAGTTTTGATGCGATCCTGGCTGCTTTTATTGAACAGCTGCCACAAGCATATTCGATTGATTCAGCCTGTATTGCGCTTGCAGGCCCGGTCAGCGGTCAGTATGGACAAGTGACAAAATTACCCTGGAAGTTAGATGCCAGCTTGATTGAGAAGCAATTCTCAATCAAGCGTGTCACCCTCTGTAATGATTTTGAAGCGGTGGGTTACGGCATTGCCAGTCTTCAGTCAGCGGATTTTGAAACCATACAAATTGGGGAGCCTAGTGAAATTTCGCCCCGCGTTGTCTTAGGTGCTGGCACCGGACTAGGGCAGGCGATATTGATTCCCGACAATGGTGACTGGCGAGTTTTTCCGACAGAAGGCGGACACGTTGATTTCGCACCATTAGATCGGACGCAACAGCTTTTTCTGGAGCATCTACAACAACGTCATGGTCATGTGTCTTATGACCGTATTGTCTGTGGTAGCGGTCTTGTTAGTCTTTATCATTTCTTACGTGACTATAAACAAATTGACGAAAATAATGCTTTGAGATTAGCCATGGTTAATGGTGATGCGGCATCTGCTATTAGTCAGTTTGCGCTGAAACACAATGACGTTCTAGCAAATGAAGCCTTAGACATGTTTGTAGATATTTATGCGGCACAAGCCGGGAATTTAGCGCTGACAACACTTGCTCGAGGTGGTGTTTATCTGGTTGGCAACATTCTGCTGAAGAATATGGCTAAGTTTAGAGCCCCATCATTTATCAACAGCTTTGCTGAAAAAGGCCGTATGACGACGTTGATGAAGCAGATACCGATCCATATCGTACTTGATGAGGAAGTCGGTCTGAAAGGTGCGCGCTTATTGGCACAAAAAGCCATGTATAATTAAGCTATGAATGAACAAAATAACGATATTTTAGTTGATGTAGAAACGACCTATCTGGATGAAGAGTCAGATCCGGAAAAAGCACGCTATCTATTTGCCTATACCATCACTATCAAAAATCACAGCCAATCATCTGCACGGCTGTTATCGCGTTACTGGAAAATTACCGGTGGCGACGGTCATGAGCAAGAAGTAGAAGGCGATGGTGTCGTAGGACTTCACCCTTATCTCGCCCCTGAACAGGAATTCACCTATACCAGTGCGGCGATGCTAGATACGCCTGTTGGTATGATGCAAGGTCATTACAAAATGATGGGTGATAATGGCGAACGCTTTGAAGTGAATATTCCGGCATTCACCCTGGCTGCGCCACGTAAATTGCACTAAGCCCACGCTCTGCGTAATGCTGACAAGTCATAATATAGAAAAACTGATCTGGTTGGGATTCGTTTCTATTGCCTTGCTTGTTTCTGCCATAGATCCGGTTGCTGATCGATTGACCTGGTTTATGGAAACCGTGCCGGTCATGGTTGCAATACCTCTATTGCTAGTGACGCATAGACGATTTCCACTGACTATTATTTCAATTCGCGCTATTAGCATCTTTGCTTTTATTCTGATTATTGGCGGTTTTTACACCTATGCAGAAAATCCCTTATTTAACTGGATTCAGGACGAGTTCGACTTAGCCCGTAATCATTATGATCGTCTGGGCCATTTTATTCAGGGTGTTGTACCAGCATTATTAGCTCGTGAAATATTATTACGCGCTTCTCCACTTCAGCGAGGCAAGTGGTTATTTTTTCTGGTCTGCTCTGTAAGTCTGGCTATCAGTGCCTGTTATGAGTTTGTCGAGTGGGCCGCTGCTGTAATTAATGCCCAGGCGGCTGAGGCGTTCCTGGGAACGCAAGGTGATAACTGGGATACACAGTGGGATATGTTCTTAGCCTTAAATGGCAGTATCTTTGCTCAATGCGTTTTTGCTAGAACTCAGGATCGTCAATTAGCCGAACTATTGCACTGATTGTCGGCAAATACCAATCGAGTTTTTACCGCATATTGCACCATTAATCCAGATGGCATTATCTAACTGAACGCCTTCCAGCTTGGCACCATTGATATTGGCCAGGGTTAAATCGGCGTAGGACAAATCTGCATAAGACAAATCGGCATCACCTAAATCTGCTTCTCTTAAGTTTGCACCTTTCAGATCAGCCTTCATTAATAGGGCGTAACTCAAATTCGCCTTACGCAGATCACTATAAGCCAAATCAGCTCCCGATAAGTCACTATTCATCAGGTTAGCATTGCTAAGATTACTAGCACGCATTAACGCCATGGAGAGAGTGGTATTGGTAAGATTTTGGCCTGAAAGCTGACAGTTATTCCAATTGACCTTAGGTGCTGCTGGAGACTGGCAATCAGATTGTGGCGTTGGCAAAGGTGTTGGAAAGCGAATGGCTAAAATACTGACAATGACAAGGACAATTAAAATAGAGATGCTGGGCCAGAATATGTTTTGGTTACGGTTTAAGTAACGATGCATGAGGATTCGACGCAGATATCGTCTTTTCAGCTCTATTTCCGCTTCTTCCTCGCGCCGTTCGCCTTGACGTTGTTGTAATACTGACTCATCGACTACAGTATCTGTTGAATTACGTCGATCCAAGCCTGTACGCTCATCTAAATAGCCTTTTACAGGCTGATCTTTTGAGGGAGCAATAGTGAAATCAACAGAATCAGCAAAGCTATGCCAATGACGACGGTCACGTGAGACCTCATCATCCAAACTAAGCCGCCCTACTTTTAGGTGATTACTAATAACAGAAGCGGTAAACGGGCCTGAAATCTTGCCCTGTTTACGAATATACCATTGTCCATTTTTATGTTTCATTGCCATTGCTCTTAGCAATAACCAGATTGCTATACTAGCATTATGTCGAGTTATATAGTGACTTTATGCAGATAAATAGATCTCAACAAGCGAATACTGAAGTGATTGTAAATGCCTCTACAAAATTAGCGGATGCACTTCCTGTCGGCCAAAAAGTAGAGGCGACAGTGATTGGAAGAGTCAATGCCGAACAGATTAAACTTCAGCTTGGTGATAAGGTGTTTCAGGTCAATACGCAACAAGAGCTGACGCCTGGTCAAAAAGTCACTCTGCAGAAATCTATCGAAGCTGGCCAGCCAGTCATTCAATTAACGCCTGCCTCAGCACAAAAAATCGATATTGAGCCAATGACTTTGGCAACACTATTAAAAGCAGGGCAAGTCATTGCTGCCGATGTTGTCAAAATGCTTGCACAAAATCGCTTATTAGTGGCACCTAAATTTATTACTGATGGGTCGGTAACTCAGCCTCAAGCTAACCAGCTTGCTCAATTAAACAACGCTTTACCTAAGCTAATGGAAATTGATGTTAGTGGTATCAATCAGCTGTTTAAAACAGGCGATAAACTTGCTGTTGAGGTATTAAAAACACTGCCATTATCGGTGAAGATCATGCCGGATGCTGCGACTCGTGAACAGCGGGTGATGAATTACCAGCGAGAATTATTACCATTATTACAGAACCTGATAGCTAAACCGGCGAGCATGAATTTATCGCCAGATACTATGCAATCTCTGCCTGAGCCCGTGCGACAAGCACTAACTGGTTTAATACAAAACCTGGTGGATAAGAGCAGCTTGCAGCAGCCGGAAAAGCTGCAACAAACGATTAATAACAGTGGTGTGTTTTTTGAAAATCAGCTGAAGCAAACGACTGCGGAGACGAATTTACAACAGAACTTGAAAGGGAATTTATTACGATTAGCGGATGTGCTTAGAGCACAATTACAATCCCCATTATTACCTAAATTACTGGATAACCCAGAGTTGATAAAACAACTACCGATCGAGGTGCAAACTGCTATCAGGCAGGTATTATCAACACCGCAGGATATGAGACCTCTGCCAGCACAAATATTGCCAGCTCTGGCAAATCGTGGGCAAACACCAACTCAGCTGTTATTCAGTTTATTGTCAGGATTAACAACAGCAAGCAATACAGATAAAACAGCATCACCCGTGACGACAAGTTCACCACCGGTCACGACTGCACCAGTTGTGAATGTGGCTGCAAATGCGCAACAGGCTGTTACGCGAGCGATTGAGTTTCAAATGATGCGTGATTTATTGCAGGATGTTGAGTCAGTCACTGCGAAAATTCAGTTCAATCAATTGTCGATGGTCCAAGACAATGATCTCAATACCAACGCCAATGTTTGGCTATTTGATCTACCCGTTAAGGAAAAGCAGCAACTGGAAATGTTGCAGATGCGGATTGACCAGCAATATACCGGGAAGAACAAAGATAAGGATTCAGCGATTTGGCAGGTCCAACTCAACCTTGAAACTCAGAATTTAGGTCCTATGCAAGCCAGAATCACACTGCACGCGCTTGATGTGAGTGTGGTGTTATTAGCGGAACGTCAGCAAAGTGCCACATTATTGACAACTTATTTAGAGTATTTAGATGGACGCTTAAATGATATTGGGCTTAATGTCAGTCACCTAAGTTGCAGACAAGGCATTGTAAAGCCTGTAACACCGATTGTGATGACAGAACGAAATGATCACCTGGTGGATATTTCCGTATGAGTAAAAAAGATATTTTGCATGCCATAGCACTTCAATATGATGGTGAGAATGCACCTATTGTCACCGCCACTGGTCAAGGTGATATTGCGGATGAAATTATTCGCATAGCACGCGAACACAATATCCCATTGCGTCAGGATGCGCTGTTGACCGAGTTATTGAGTGAACTCAAACTTGGTGAAGAAATTCCCCCGATACTCTACAGAGCGATTGCCGAGGTTATTGCGTATGCGTATCTGGTGTCAGGAAAAGTTCCTGTAAATAAAAGAGAAAATAAAAACCAAAGCTAAAACTCAGCATTTATATACATAAGCATTTTCTGGAAACATACTCATAAACTTTATAATCAGGATTATAAAAATAACATTAAGTGTTGATTTTAATATATATATCCGATATTGTCGGTGCATGTTTAATTTCTGGTCTACAGAATGTAGCTCCCCTAACTGATGAAAAATAAAATCAAGGAAACGTTGATGCGTGAGATAGCACTTGATCAGAAATCTGATCTACCTGCTAGCATAGCTTCAGTTACAGAACTCCTTGATGCAAAGATCATCATTGGCGGTCGCCATCCAGCCGAAACGGCATTTACAAAAACCTTACTTGAAATCAGTGGTTTTAAACGCATACAAAGTGCGACTGATACTGATGGGGTTATGCTGTTACTGCGGCAGAGTATCCAAAACGACTTATCCGATATCGACTTATTGATTTTAGATAATGATTTACCTGGAATTTCTACCAAAGATATTCGTATGGTGATGGATCAGTTTGATGAATGGCGTTTGATCCCCATTATTTCGTTATGCAGGCAATCTATTTGGGATCATGCTCAGTTACTTACTGATTTAGGCTATGGTGTGACTTCGCTCCTTTACCACCCGATGACAGCTGAATCATTACCTCCAGCGATTATGACGGCATTAGCAATTAAACGAGAGCGTGATAAAACGTTTAAACGACAAACAGAGCTTGAAGATGAACTTGCTAACCTGAAAGTGATGGAAGCACGCTTACAGTTTTCAGTGAATCATGATGATTTAACCGGCCTGGCGAATCGACGACGTCTAGAGAATGCACTGGATATGACCTTGAGTCAGGTGCGTAATTTCATGAGCGTCAGTGCACTTTTTTATATTGATTTAGATAGCTTTAAAGTGCTGAATGACGCCGAGGGACATGAAGCAGGCGATACTTTGCTGGTACAGGTGGCTAACTCGCTGAGGCGTTATTTTAATATTAACGATATTCTGGTGAGGATTGGTTCGGATGAGTTTGCTGTGCTGGTCAACAATACGGATAAAGAAACAGCAATCAAATTAGCTGAAGATCTACGCAATCTTTTTGATGGCTATGATTTTGAACATCATGGTCATCATTATCATCTGTCAGCCAGTATCGGTTTAAAAGTGATTGATGCGGACAATGCCACCACGGTAGGGGAAGTACTGTCACATTCAAATCAGGCTTGTTATACCGCCAAAACTCGCGGACGCAACAGAGTGCATCTTTACAGTCCTGATGACCGAGAAATGCATACCTTGCGTCATAGTGTGGAATGGGCACCACGCATTCGCGCTGCGTTGAAGGAAGGTTTGTTTTTATTAGAGTTCCAACCGATTTATTCACTTGAATCCGAGCAGGTCTCACACTATGAGTGCCTGATTCGTATGCGTGGTGATGGTAACGTTATTTTTTATCCAAAAGAGTTCATTCCTGTTGCTGAAGCAATGGGGTTGATACATCAGATTGATTTCTGGGTCGTGGCGAAAGTCTTTGAGCTGATCGTCAATATGCCAGAAAATCTATCGTTTGCTATCAATCTTTCAGGCAATGTATTTCTGGATGAGAATTTATACAAGTTAGTACGGGATAAGCTGAGTCAGACCAAGATAGATCCGAATCGTATTGTTTTTGAAATTACCGAAACCTACGCCATCTCTAACTTTGAGCAGACAAGAAGAATGGTGTCGGATTTGCGTTCACTGGGATGCCGCTTTGCACTCGATGATTTTGGGGCAGGCTTTAATTCGTATAGTTATTTAAAACATTTCCCTGTCGACATTTTGAAAATTGACGGCGGATTTATTACTGATTTGGATAACGACCCGGTTGATCAGCAATTAGTGAAATCGATGATCGATATTGCTCATAGCCTTGGTAAAAAGACGGTGGCGGAGTTTGTCGAGAGAAGAAGTACCTTAGAATTGTTAAAGAGTTATGGTGTTGATATGGTTCAAGGCTTTTTAGTCGGTAAACCCAACGCCAAAATACCGAAACCAAAAGATTAATGTACATTACGCTGTCCATGTAATGTGGTAATCAGATGAGCCTCTTCATCGCTTAAATTACAGTTATTTATCAGCTGTTGAATATCCGCCCCTTTCTTAGCTAAACGAATCGCATGGTCGTAACCCGGTTGATGATTGGCACTGAGGTCGAGGCTGCGTTGATGATCACGCAGTTTACTCAGTGTTTGCTCGAACTTATGGATACGATCATCAGTACCAGCAGCACCCGAGCATAAGGCAGTGATTTGATTTTGAAGATCATGAATACGTTTAGTTTGCAATTGATACAGTTTCAGCAGACGCATGGTAGCGAGGCCAATGACCAGAAATACGGCACTCATCACGGTAAATACGACGAAAATAGTCATGGTTTTACTCCCCAGACAACTGTCTGAACTTAAACGTACTCATCAATAAACTCGCCCTTATCATCTTCTTTTGGACGCGGTTTCTCTTCTTCTTCAGTCGTCTCTTGTTTCTTCTTGTGCTGATCCTGTTGCGCCGGTTTATCTTCATCTGAGACAGGATGAATAACAGGCAAGGGCGTGGTCGGCTGGATAGGATTAATATCATCAGCCATTGACGTTATCCCTTAAAAACCAGAAATGTCAGCAATCTCTTCATCGTTTAATAATTTATTGACGTCGACCAGAATCAACAAATATTTATCACGTTTGCAGACCCCTTGAATAAAGCGTGAACTGTCATCACTGACGTTCGGTGCAGTATCAATTTCTGACTGTCGTAAATAAACGACTTCTGCCACACAGTCGACCAACATACCAATAACATGGCCAGAGACTTCTACGATAATAATTCGAGCCCGATCATCAGGTTCAATCGCGTTTAAACCAAAACGCATTCGGGTATCGATGACGGTCACTACATTGCCACGTAAATTAATAATACCCAGTACATAAGAAGGCGCGCCTGGTACCGGCGCAATTTCAGTCATGCGTAATACTTCCTGTACCTGCATGACGTTAATACCATAGTATTCGTCTTCGAGTTGATACGTCACCCACTGTAAAATCGGGTTTTCGTTACTGTTATCTTTCTCGCTCATGTTTTATGACCTTCTGATATGGCTGTCATTTTTATGACAGCGAGCTGCTGATAAAGGATATGCAGACATCATGCCAGTTAACATCACTCTAAGGCATTAATGATGGCAGAGATATCCAAAATACTGTGCATTGTTTCGCTCAGTACGCCTGTAAACCATGGCCGCTGACTTGTATCATGGCGCCAGTTAATGTCGCCACTGTTTTTATTGATAATTTGCTCAATGTTATCGCATGCGATACCAGTGCGTCTGTCATTGACCAGAAGTATATAGTTTGCTTGTAATGCTGTTTCTTTATTGGGGGTATGTAATAGCGTTCTGATATCAATGACATTAGTATTTTGACCATTGTCACTGAAAAGACCGACTTCCCATGATTTACGTCCAGGAATTTGACTCAGCCCCTGCGTTGGCCAGCGAATAATATTATCAAGTGAATCAACTTTGATAGCGACTTTCATACCACCGATATCACACAATAATATTTTGAGAACAGTGTTCGGTATTTGTCGCTTGTCTGCTGTCGTTTCTGTTGCGGCATCAGATTGGAAGGACTCTTCTACTATCGATTCTGTTTCGCTGCTCACGTCTTGAGGCTGTATGTCATCCTCGTTTTCTGGCGTCGGTGTCGATACCAGCGCGTTGGCTGGAACGACAATATCTTCATCAGACTGGATAATATCCTCTGTTGGAAATATGACAGTCTGTTTCAATGCGGGTTTGGTTATTGGTGGTTCTGAATGGCTTACAGCAGCATCGCTCGCGGTCTGCTCTGAATCCAATAACATATCATTGAAGTAAGCGGATAACGCATCCCGCTGTTCATAAATTTTTTTCTTAGCCATTGGAAACATTCACCTCTGGCTCATTTAACATATTCAACAATTGTTTATAGGCTCTTGTGCCTGCGCTATCGGGTGACATTTCTGGTAAAGGCAGTCCAAGCTTACTGGCTTCACGAAAGCCGATATCGACAGGAACAAAACTTTGCCAGACATTATCACCATAGCGTTTATGAAGTTCTGCCAGACAGTCAATAGCTGCTTTTGTTCGGCCATCATGCATGGTCGGAACAATAAAATAGGGCAGGGCGCTTCGTCGCGAATGATTAATCATCGACACGGTATGCAACATATGCTCAAGACCTTTGAGCGATAAAAACTCAGTCTGGACCGGAATAATCAGTTTATCGCAGGCTGCCAGCGCGTTGATCATTAACACCCCAAGCATTGGCGGGCAGTCAATAAGGACGTGTTTAAAGCGATCTTTGAAAAAGCTTAATGTTTTACGAATCACTAAGCCTTTCCCTTGTTGAGCACCTAACTGTCGGTCCAGCGTTGCCATCGCGGTGGAGGCGGGTAATAAGAAAATATTATCGTGACGAGTTTTTTTCAGACTTTTTAAAATGGCTTCTTTGGGAGTGTTGTCTAATTGTTGAAATAAGGTGTAAATACTGGTTTCAATGCTGTCAGGATCATAACCGAGATAGGTTGTCAGTGAGCCATGAGGATCAAGATCGAGCATCAGCACGGGCTCACCTTTCTGAGCAAGTAGGCTGGCAAGCGACACTACTGTTGTCGTTTTTGCGACCCCGCCTTTCTGATTACATACTGCCCAGACAGCCATGATTATTGTTCACCTGTATTATTTTGGCCAGACTGGCTTGTGTCAGAATTAACGGGGATTGACGATCTGGATGAAGGGGAGCCTGTGCTTGCATCATGGAAAACATTGATATCGCGACGACTCATATCATTACCCAACACAACCAACACCACCCGGCGGTTTTTCTGCCGTCCTGCTTCAGTATCATTACTTGCAATCGGTTTATACTCACCATAGCCGATAGCTGACATACGGTCAGGTTGAATACCGTACCTGTCTAATAAATGGACAACACTGGCAGCACGTGCAGCCGATAATTCCCAGTTAGATGGAAAACGTGGCGTATTAATGGGGTTATTATCAGTAAATCCTTCAACCTGAATAGGATTAGCTGATTTTTGAAGGATACTGGCTATCTCCCCAAGAACAGGTATAGCAGGGCGGGCCAGCCTGGCTTCACCACTTTCAAATAACACTCGTGACTTTATTTCCAGTTCTAGCCAGTCTTCACCTTGTTTTATCATGACATCGTCAGATTTAATCCAATCGGATAATGCGGAGCTGAATTGTTTGGATAGATCATTGATGGTACGGATATCATTATCTGTCGCTTTAGGTGGAAAGTTGGAAACAACCTCAGGTAGAGGCGTTTCCGGCACAACTGGGGCGAGAGGTTCAATCACTATCTCACCTTTTCCCCGACTGATTTCACCAATTTGTATTGGATCTTTACTACGAACAGGTTCTGAGAATACCGCTTCCAGAGTATCAGACAGCACACGGTATTTACCTTCATTGACGGAAGAGATCGAGTACATCACGACAAAAAAAGCAAATAAAAGGGTGATAAAGTCAGCATAGGAGACCAGCCAACGTTCGTGATTTTCATGTTCTTCATGTCTGTTTCGACGAGCCATAGAGCATCACTCAGTTTAAATAGGCCTGAAGGCGACTTTCGATATTTCTTGGGTTGTCACCATCAGCTACACCAATTAACCCTTCAATCAACATCATTTGAAGACGACTACGCTTATTAATCAACGCTTTTAGCTTATTACCGATTGGCAGGAATAATAGATTGGCAAGACCCACACCATAAATTGTAGCGACAAAGGCAACAGCAATACCTGAACCCAGTGAGGCAGGATCTGCCAGATTTCCCATCACATGAATGAGTCCCATCACAGCGCCAATAATACCAATAGTGGGTGAGTATCCACCCATGGCTTCGAACACTTTGGCTGCCTGAAAATCATCTGATTCCTGAATATCCAGATCATTTTCCAGTACCTCTCTGAGTACTTCCGGTTCAATGCCATCAGCAATCAATTGCAGGCCTTTTTGCGTGAAAAGATCGGTCTCTTCAATCGCCATAGATTCCAGTCTGATGAGTCCTTCTCGTCGTGCAACCTGATTCCATTCCAGTATTTTTTCTAATTGCAGGCGAGGTGATAACTTGGGTGGTTTGATGATCCATAAAGACATTCGCATGGCACGCAGAAATGTACTCATTGGCGTTTGTAGCATGACTGCACCAAGCGTGCCGCCCATCACAATCAACAGGGCGACAGCGTTCATAATGGTGTCAATATGACCGCCTTCAAGATACTGGCCTATCAGTATGGCCCCAAAACCAATAATGAGTCCGAGGATACTCAAAATATCCATATCAACTCAGTTCCGCCAGTTGTCGACCAATGTCGTTGATATCGAGAATTTTGTCAGCGAGGCCAGCTTTAGCGACAGCCATTGGCATGCCATAAATCGTACTGCTTTGTTGATCCTGAGCCCATACGGTGCCAGTTCTTTTCTTGATATTTTCACAGCCATTACGACCATCACTACCCATACCCGTCAAGATAACAGCTAAGGTTTTGGCTCCACATATATTGGCAATAGAATCAAATGTCAGATCCACACAGGGTTTATAGGTCTCATTAGCGTCACCGGCTTCGATACTGACATAGAGATGATTTGGGCGGCCTTTAAGTAACATTTGTTGGCCACCAGGTGCCAGATAGGCTGTACCCGCTTGCAACACTTCACCATTTTCTGCCTGTTTTACCCGAATTGCACATTGTGTATTCAAGCGTTCTGCAAATGAGGGTGTAAATGTGGCCGGCATGTGCTGAATTAATAAAATAGGACAAGGAAAATTCGCCGGCAATTGTGTTAATACTTTTTGTAGAGCAACCGGGCCACCTGTCGAGGTACCGATGGCAACCAGCTCAGGTGTCGTATTTGAGGACTTATCAGCTTTCACTGGAACAGATACTTGGCTTTTGACTATTCTGTTCGCCGCTGATAAATCTGAGTGATTGGCGTGAAAGCCACTGGACAGTTGATATATTCGCTGGCAAAGCTTGCGTTGAGCTTCAACTTTATCACTCGATAAATCTTCAAAACGCTTTGGTAAAAAATCTGTCGCACCGGCTTCCAGTGCATCCAGCGTCGATTTCGCTCCTTCCGTGGTCCAGGTCGACAACATAAGGACGGGTGTATTACGGATTGCTTTTATTTTACGTACGGCGGTAATGCCATCCATCACCGGCATTTCTAAGTCCATTGTGACCACATCGGGATGGTGACGTTGTACTTCCCTGATAGCTTCTTCGCCATTACTGGCAGTGGCAATGACTTGAAGTCGCGGATCGGTTGCTATGATTTCAGCAAGACGTTTACGGAAAAAACTTGAGTCATCGACTATCAGAACCTTAACCGTCACACCTACTCCTAATATCCACGGTTAGCATGGACTTTCATTAATTCTGGGAAATCCAGAATTAATGCAATGCGGCCGTCACCAGTAATAGTCGCGCCAGCAAACCCATGAGTTCCTTGTAACAAAGCTCCAAGTGGTTTAATAACAACTTCTTCTTGCCCCAGCAGGACATCGACCACAAAGCCGACACGCTGAGTACCTACATTTACGATAACAACATGTTCAATTTCAGGTTTTTTGCCATCAGTCCGACCTTTGGTCAGCCATTTGCTGAGATAAAATAAAGGTAAGGCTTTATTTCTCACCATAATGGTTTGTTGGCCATCCACCACATTGGTTTTAGAAAGATCGAGATGGAATATCTCATTCACGTTAACCAACGGGAATGCAAAAATTTGTTCACCCAACATCACCATCAATGTCGGCATAATGGCTAATGTCAGTGGGACCTTAATAGAGAGGGTTGTACCCACACCGACTTCAGATTGAATATCGATAACGCCATTCAGTTTCGATATGCTGGTTTTTACCACGTCCATACCGACACCACGGCCGGAAATATCTGATATTTCCTGTTTCATGGAAAAACCGGGAGAGAAGATCAGTGAAAAGCACTCGGATTCTGTGAGTCTTCCTGCTGTGTCTTCATCCATCATGCCTTTTTCAACAGCTTTACGGCGCAGGGTTTCAGGGTTCATACCCGCACCATCATCAGCGATGGTCAGTAAGATATGATCACCTTCCTGAGCGGCAGATAGGACGACTTTACCTTGACGAGGTTTACCAGCAGCTTCACGCACATCGGGCATTTCAATACCATGATCCACCGCATTTCTGACCAAATGCACAAGCGGATCGGCCAGTGCCTCAACTAAGTTTTTATCAAGATCGGTTTCCTCACCACGAAGCTCAAGATCAATATCTTTTTTAAGGCTTCTGGCTATATCACGCACAACGCGAGGGAAGCGACCAAATACTTTTTTGATTGGCTGCATACGCGTTTTCATCACAGCCGTCTGTAAATCCCCTGTGACCACGCGCAGATTATTGACAGCCTTTGCCATCTCTTCATTTTCAAACGCTGATTCAAGCGTGCTTATACGGTTTCTTACCAGTACAAGTTCACCCACCATATTCATAATTTCATCAAGACGGCTTGTATCAACACGTACACTGGTATCCGCTGCTTGTTTGGCAGGAGCCGCTTTTGCTTCAACCTTTTCAGCAGCAGGGGCTTTTTCTACTGGTTTCGGTGCAGAAGCTTTGGTTTCTGCCGCTTTATCAGATGCTGGCGGGCTAGCTGGATTGGGCACGGATGGCGTTGGGGCAGGGGGCTCAGCTTGTGCCTTTTTTGCCCCCTGTAATTCATCCAGAAGAGCCTCAAACTCTTCTTCAGTTATGTCATCACTACCTGTTGAAGTGGGTGTTGGGGTAGGAGCAGGTGTACTTGCTTTTTCTGTGTCTTTAATGCCTGGCGCAGAATTACCATGGAGCTGGTCTAATAAAGCTTCAAATTCATCATCCGTGATTTCATCATCTGCAGCTGCACTGGCTGATTCTGATCCTTGAGATGGCGCAACTTCCTCAACTTGTTCTTCAGGCGCGACTTCTGGTTCTGGCTCTGGCGCAGCCACGGCTGAATCATTATTGATGTATACAGATAATTGCTCAATAATTTCATTATCAGCAGGGCTTGGATATTGACCGGATTTAATTTCGGCAAACATCGTATTAAGAATATCGAGCACTTTGAGGAAGGTATCCATCATATCGGCATCGACAAAGCGTTCACCTTGTCTTAACAGATTGAATAAGTCCTCGCTCTTGTGGCAAAGATTGACCATCGCTTCCAGACTAAGAAAGCCTGCACCGCCTTTAATAGTATGAAAACCACGAAAGATGGAGTTAAGGAGATCGGCATCTTGCGGGCTATTTTCTAGCTCAACAAGTTGCTCATTCAGACCTTCTAATATTTCTTCTGCTTCAACAAGAAAGTCTTGCAGGATTTCATCATCTGTGTCCAGCGCCATGAATCATTTCCTCAGAAGCCGAGGCTAGATAACAAGTCATCCACATCATCCTGGTTATTCACCACGTTCGGGTTGTCTTGTGCATTTATCTGCGGACCTTCAGCTTTAATTGGGTCAATTTCTTTTTTATTCGGAGACTGTTTCGGTTTGCCAGCCACTTTGACTAACTGTACTAAACTGTCTTCCACTTCTTCTACCAAGCTAATAACCTGACGAATCACTTGTCCGGTTAAGTCCTGGAAGCCCTGAGCCAACATCATTTCAGATAAATTATGGTGAACCTGATCTGCATGTTGTTTCACTGTAGGTAAGTACTCTTCTATTTCTTTTACCAACAAGCGAAACTCATCTGCATTCATTTCCTTTTTCCGAAAACGGTGCCAACTCTCATCTATCTTTTCGGCAGTATTTCGGAGTTCTTGAGCTAAAGGTAAGGTGTTATCGATGTAACCTAAGGTTTTGTGTGCAGCTTCTTCTGTCGTGGTGATGACATAGTTAAGCCGTTCACGTGTGTTAGGCATATTATTCTGGGTTAAATCGACCAGTTTTGCATCAAGATTGAAGTTATTCAAAGAATCATGAAGTTCACGTGTAAGCTTGCCTACTTCTTTGAATAAATGACTTTCCTGTGCTTTTGCCAGAATTGTCAGTTGTTCCTCAGCAGCGATCTCATCATTCTTTTCAAGCGCCTCGACGAGGGCTCGTGCTGCTTCTAATTGGGGTGCCTGATTTGCTGAAGCCATGAGCCGAGTGCTCCTTATTGTGCGTTGATGCGTTCAAAAATCTTTTCGATTTTTTCTTTAAGCGTTGCTGCAGTAAATGGCTTGACGATATAACCATTCACGCCAGCCTGTGCCGCTTCAATAATCTGCTCGCGTTTTGTTTCGGCGGTGACCATCAGAACCGGTAGTGATGAAAGTTTTTCATCGGCACGAACAGTTTTAAGCAAATCAATACCTTGCATGCCTGGCATATTCCAATCGGTGACCAGAAAATCAATTCCGCCTGCCTGAAGAATAGGCAAGGCTGTAAGACCATCATCAGCTTCTTGCGTATTGTTAAATCCCAGATCTCGTAACAGGTTTTTTATTATCCGACGCATTGTGGAAAAATCATCCACGATCAGGATCTTCATATTTTTATCCAAAGCACACCTCCAAAATTTACATAATCCAGTCACGAAGTTTGGCGCGAAGTCGAATCACAGTTTGGCTATGAATCTGACTGACCCTGGATTCACTGACTCCCAGGACCTCGCCTATCTCCTTTAAATTTAATTCGTCATTATAATACAGGCTCATTAATAAGCGCTCTCGCTCTGGTAGTGTGTCTATGGCTTGTGCCAATGCCTGTTGGAAATCATCATCCTGAACTTCATCATCGGGTCCGCTAGGGCCGACAGATATTGGATGAGCATGGGGTTCATCATTATCAGTAAACTCGTCAAGACTGAAAATCTGATAACCACTCGAATCATTTAACTGTTGATAATATTCATTGATATCGATACCAAGTGCACTCGCTACTTCACTGTCTGAAGCATTTCGCCCTTTTTCTTGTTCTATTTTATGCATCTGTTCTGCAATTTCACGGGCTTTTCTATGAACGGATCTCGGTGCCCAATCATTACGTCGGATTTCATCCAGCATCGAACCACGAATACGGATACCGGCATAGGTTTCAAAACTGGCACCCTGAGCTGAGTTATACTGATGTGAAGCATCAAGTAAGCCAATCATACCTGCCTGGATCAAATCTTCTACATCAACTGATGCTGGCAGTCTGGCGATCATGTGATAAGCGATTCGCTTTACCAATGGCGCGTGCTGTTCAATCAATTCTGATTTACTTTGACCCGATGTGTACATGACAGCTCTGTTGCTCATACCATTTCCATACTTGCCTGAATGAGTCTTTCAACAAAAAATTCCATGTGCCCACGTGGCTGCTTCTGTACTGGCCAATACTCTATTTTTTTGGCTAAATGATTAAATGCTGTAGCCGCTTTGCTACGTGGAAATGCTTCTACTACACTGCGTTGTTTCTTGACAGACCGTCTTAAATCCTCATCAAACGGTACTATACCCATAAAATCGAGGGTGACGTCGAGAAAGCGATCACAGACTAGCGAAATTTTATCAAACAGTTCACGACCTTCTTGTACACTTCTACACATATTAGTGACGATATGGAAGCGCTCTACTTGGTGTTCACGACTGAGTAATTTGATTAAAGCGTAAGCATCGGTGATGGAAGCGGGTTCATCACACACCACCACAATGACTTCTTGAGCAGCTTTACTAAAGCTGATGACACTATCTGCGATCCCGGCTGCACTATCGATAAGTAAAACATCAATATGCTGATCCATTTCGCTGAAGGCTTGTATCATGCCAGCGTGTTCAGCACTGCTTAACTCGGCCATTTTTTTCACGCCAGACGTCGCAGGAATGATTTTTAAACCAGAGGGACCCTCAACAATTATTTCATTCAGTGTTTTTGAGCCATCCAGAACATGAAGCAGATTGAATTGAGGATGAAGCCCTAACATAACGTCAATATTTGCCAAGCCTAAGTCAGCATCCAATAGAACGACTTCTTTGCCCAACGCAGCAAGTGCAACGCCCAGGTTAACGGTGACATTGGTTTTACCAACCCCACCTTTACCACTGGCAATAGCAATGACCTTCACTGGTCTGGCTGCTTGTGCCATTTTTCGAAGGCCAGCAGCTTGATCATGGGTATTTTCAGCCATAGGCGGCAAAACCTCCATAACTGGATACTGTTTGAGGATCCAGTTGTTGCTCATCATTCATCAACTCACTGGCCTGATTAACAAGTGTATTTGGCCGGGCGAGACTCAGATCCTCAGGAACCTGCTGACCATTAGCAATATAGGCCAGTGGTAAACGATGCCGCACTAAAGCTGAAACGGCACCACCAAGACTGCTGGCTTCATCTGTTTTTGTCAGGATACAGCCGCTCAAGTTCAAGTGAGAATAGGCATTAATAATATCATCCATAGCACTTGTTTGAGTGTTCGCTGACATCGTTAAGTAAGTTTTGACACGAGGTGACTGCTGTTTAATCACGGCAAACTTCTCTGTCAGTTTTATATCACGTTGATTCATTCCCGCAGTATCTATCAGGATAAAGCGGCGATCAAGCAGGTCATTGAGTGTTTCAGTCAGCTCAGCATGGGTTCTGGCAACTCTGACAGGCACGCCTAGAATCCTGGCATAGGTGCGTAACTGCTCTTGTCCACCAATGCGATAACAGTCAGTAGTGATGAGCGCAACCTGCCGGGCGCCATGCTTTAGAGCGCAACGAGCGGCCAGTTTAGCGATGGTAGTGGTTTTACCAACACCGGTTGGTCCGACCAGTGCATAGATGCCGCCCTGCGATAAAATATCTTCGTCAGTGAGATGAATTTGAGAGGCTAACTGCCCAAGACAATGACGCCATGCTGTTTCTAAATCATCAATACCTTGTCTTTTTGCGGTAATGGATTTGGCAAGTTCAACATCAATACCCATTTGCATAAAGCGCTTCAGTAGCTGTACCTGAGTTGGATTTTGACGTTCCATATCTTTCCATGTCAGATCGGAAAGCTGGTTTTGCAGCATATTACGTAAGCCAGCGATTTCTTTACGCATCTGGACTAAAGTGGGTTCCTGAGACCAGATATTTTGTTTCGGAGCAGGCTGAGATGGCTCAAACGAATTACTCTCAAGACTGGGATTAATTTCTACCCTTGGAGATACATGAGGTTGTGGCGCTTCGTCTACCTGAGACTGACGACGAAACTGCGATTCGTCATAATCAGTGGCCGCGACGATCTCAATCCCACCATCAACACGTGTGTTGGAGAGAATGACTGCATCCGGACCGAGAACATCTCTTACTTCTCGGATAGCTTGACGTACATCAGCTGCCTGGAAACGTTTGATTTTCATACATCAACCTCAAACTCTAATTCATCGACCGATATTGGCCACTATTCTTATTTGTTTGTCATCCGGTATTTCGTTATAGGACAACACGTTCAAACCGGGAATGGAGTGGCGAATAAAACGAGAAATCCAACTTCTCAAACCTGCCTGAACTACCAGAATAGCTGAGTCACCTGTCATTTCCTGTCTTTGAGTGGCTTCCTGCAAGTTCTTGTGCATATTCTCTGCCAGTCCTGGTTCGAGGCTGGCTCCACCTTCTCCCGATGCCTGTAAAGTTTTTAGCAATATCTGTTCCAGTTCTGGATCTAAGGTGATAATCGGCAAATCAGTGCGAGTGCCATTGATATGCTGAATAATGGAATGACTCAGTGCCATACGCGTTGCGGCTGTAATGGCTTCAGGATCTGGATTACGACTCGCCTGTTCAGAAATCGCTTCGGTGATGGTGCGAATGTCACGCACAGGAATGTTCTCTTCCAACAGGTTTTGTAAGACTTTTTGTACCGTACCTAATGGCACGGTATCAGGCACCAGACCTTCAACCAGTTTAGGCGCAGATTTTCCAAGGTTATCAAGTAAGTGCTGAACTTCTTCACGTCCCAGCAGATCATGGGCGTGATTATTCAGAATCTTACTCAAATGGGTAGCAATAACCGTGTCGACATCAACAACGGTGTAGCCTTGCGCTTGTGCATATTCTCGTTGACCAGTCTCAATCCAGGTAGCATCAAGCCCAAAAGCAGGATCTTGTGTTTTGATACCTTCAAGCGCACCAAAAACCTGACCTGGATTGATAGCCAACATTCTGTCTGGATGTACTTCTGCTTCACCAAATGTCACTCCAAACAGGGTGATTTGATAGGCCGTTGGTGCCAGGTCCAAATTATCGCGAATATGTACCGGTGGGATCAAAAAGCCCATTTCTTGTGATATTTTCTTACGTATTCCTTTGATTCTATTCATTAATTGTCCGCCCTGGTTTTTATCTACCAGAGGAATAAGGCGATAACCCACTTCCAGACCAATAGGATCAACCGGGCTCAGATCATCCCAACTGAGTTCACGTTGCTCACGGGAAGTCTCAGATGAAGGTTGTTGGGACGCCGTTAATTCATTCTGCGTGGCGACTTTTTGACGCTGATGAATCATAAATGCACTGCCACCACCGATGGCGGCTAGAATCAGGAAGGGGATATTTGGCATACCTGGAATTAAGCCGAGTCCACCGATAATAATCGATGTCACTGCCAAGGTTTTGGGATTACTCAATAACTGACTGACAATCTGTTGCCCCATATCCTGTTCTTTTGTGGAGCGTGTAATTAGCAGGCCGGCTGCTGATGCCAGTAATAATGAAGGTAACTGGGCAACCAGACCATCACCAATAGTTAATAATGTGTAGTTCTGTGCGGCTTGAGAAAAACTCAAATCATGTTGGGCAACACCGATAATGAAACCGCCAATAATATTGATAAACAGGATTAGGATACCGGCGACAGCATCACCACGGACAAACTTACTGGCACCGTCCATGGAACCGTAAAAGTCTGATTCCTGCATAATTTCTTCACGACGACGACGTGCTTCATCCTGATCGATAAGACCAGCGTTTAAATCAGCATCGATCGCCATTTGCTTACCAGGCATAGAGTCCAGAGTGAAGCGGGCACTAACTTCGGCAATACGTGTAGCACCTTTGGTGACCACGACAAAGTTAATAATGACGAGGATAGAAAACACCACAAAACCGACAGCATAGTTACCACCAATCACGAACTCGCCAAAAGCTTCGATAACGTTACCAGCCGCCGCCGCTCCGGTGTGTCCTTCCAGCAGAATGATGCGGGTTGAGGCGACATTTAATGCTAAGCGCAGTAGGGTTGCGATCAACAAAATACTGGGAAAGGCTGCAAAGTGCAGCGGTTTAAGCATGTAAATACTGGCAAGTACAATCACCAGTGATAGGGCGATATTAAAGGTAAATAGCATATCCAGCATAAAAGCTGGTAAGGGAAGGATAACCATGGCCAGCAATGCCACCAGTAGCATTGGCGTGGCTAATTGACCGTTTACAACTGATTTAAAACGGGCAGCCAGTACGTTATTTTCCATGTAGCGTTAATCTCGTCTAAATTCTTCAGGTATTGGCAAATCTTCTGGATTCAAATGCGGTTTCTTGCCACCTTGTTTTCGGTAGCGACGCAATTGGAATACAAAAGCCAGTACCTGAGCTACTGCAATATATAGACCAGATGGAATTTCTTCGCCGATTTCTGTTGAATAATATACGGCACGAGTCAGCGGTGGTGCTGCCAGAATAGGGACTTCATTATTTTGTGCCACCAGTCGAATTTGTTGTGAAATCAAATCTGCGCCTTTAGCCACAATAATAGGTGCGCCAGGACGAGATTGATCATAACGAAGCGCGACAGCGTAATGAGTCGGGTTAGTAATAACGACATCCGCTGAGGGAATATCCTGCATCATCCGCTGCTGGGACATTTGAATCTGCATACGTCTGATCCGACCTTTTACTTCAGGATTACCGTCTGTTTGTTTCATTTCATCTTTGACTTCCTGCTTGGTCATCCGCAGTTGACGGTTGTGATTCCATAATTGAAATGGCACGTCGATGAGTGCGATTAAAATCAAACTGGCTGTGATTGCGAGAAATACCCACAACGTTAAATAACCTAAATCGGTCATGGCAACGTTCACTTCCTGGCTGCCAAGCGTCAATAATTGGTCACGTATTCCCCACAAAATTGCGGTAGATATAGCACCAATAAGAATGAATTTACCTAATGCTTTTGCCAGCTCAGCTAAACCTTGAGGACCAAAAACGCGTTTAAGCCCCTTAATGGGATCCATTTTTTCAGGTTTAAACGCCATGGCTTGTGTGGAAAAATTCCAGCCGCCTATGAGGGCTGGTGCTGCCAGCGCTGCAAAGACAGTGACGGCAAGGAACATGCCCAAATCAAAAGAAATAATTTCGATCATATGCATGAAATGATGCACCATCGCCATCGGATCAAATATTTGTTTTTGGGTCAGGGTAAGGGATTCATTCATGACCGCAGCCATATCCGCAATCAGACTGCTTCCCATAAAAAAAAGAGCGATGGCACTGGCTACCAGAACCATCACCGTAGTTAATTCTTTTGAACGTGGAACCTGGCCTTTTTGTCGGGCGTCTTCTAAACGCTTGCCCGTAGGCTGTTCTGTTTTTTCTTGTCCAGTTTGCTCAGCCATCCTGAACCACCATTAACCTTATCAGTTGTAATATGTGATCTGTCATCTCCAGTAAGTGATCAGCCACTAATGGCAAGGTCACAAACATAATGACAAACCCCATCACAATGGTCATCGGAAAGCCGATAGAGAATGGACTGATTTGCGGTGCAGCACGCGATAAGATACCAAACGCTAAATTGACCATCATAATGGAACCTATCGCAGGTAAAGCAATAATGACGCCAGCAGCAAACATCCAACTTGCCTGAGCAGCAATATCTCGAAGATCAGTAGGGGTTAAGCCGCTTGCAGAAATCGGCATGGTGACAAAACTTTCGGATAACACCTTAATTAGAATCAAATGCCCATCTACGGTGATAAACAGTAGTGTGATAAAAATCAGATAAAACTGACTGATGACCGGGACCAGTACGCCGTTTTGTGGGTCAACCATGGAGGCAAAGCCCAACCCCATCTGCATCGCAATGATTTGCCCGGCAACGATAAAGGCATTGAACAGTAATTGCAGCATAAAGCCCATGCAGGCGCCAATCAGAATTTGCTGAGCGATGATCAATAAACCTTCAACACTTAGCGGTTCAACGCTAGGCATACTGGCGGGGATATTCGGTACCAGAATAATACTGATGGCCAAGGCGATAATGATGCGTGTGCGGGTACTTAAAAAATTACTACTAAAAATCGGGGAGACCATGATCATGGCTGCAATACGAATGAAGGGCCACATATAAAGCCCTAACATACCGGTAATCTCAGCGGTGCTGATTTCCATCATTAACCGATAAGAAACGGTATTTCTTCATACAAACGACGAGTGAAGCCAAGCACCATTTCCAGCATCCATGGTCCGGCCATCACCAGGACAAGCAGGGTGATAAACAGTTTAGGAATAAAACTCAACGTTTGTTCATTGATCGAAGTCGCGGCCTGAAACATGCTGACCAGAAGACCAATCAATAGCGCCGGCAATAAGATAGCAGCGATCAAAATCGAGATGATCTGTAAGGTCTGCTGCATCACGGTGAGAACGGTTTCTGGCGTCATAATTATACGTAAAAACTCGAAGCTAAGGTTCCCATAAGGAGTGCCCATCCATCAATAAGTACGAACAGCATTAATTTAAAGGGTAGTGATATCAACATAGGAGAAAGCATCATCATCCCCATTGCCATCAGTACACTGGCCACCACTAAATCAATAATCAGAAACGGAATAAAAATCAGAAACCCAATCTGAAATGCAGTTTTGAGTTCACTGGTCACAAATGAGGGTAGTAACAAACTGTAGGGAATATCCTGCGGTGTTTGCATTTCTTCATAGCCGCCAATAGAGGCAAACAAGGCAATATCACTTTCCCGTGTTTGAGCAAGCATAAATTCTTTAAACGGTTGCCCAGTCTGTTCAATAGCTTGCGTAAACTCGATGTCGCCATTCATATACGGCACAATGCCATCATTGTATGCATGGTTAAACACCGGATGCATGATAAAAATAGTCAGAAACAAGGCTAAGCCGATGAGTACCTGATTGGAGGGGGTGGATTGCACACCAATCGCCTGACGTAATATTGCTAAGACAATAATAATCCGGGTGAAAGAGGTCATCATCATTAAAGCAGCAGGCAGTAATGTGAGCGCCGTCATTAATGCCAGAATTTGTAAGGTGACGCTATAGCTTTGTCCACCTTCACCTTCAGTCACCGTCACAGCCGGAATGCCGGGATCAGCGGAGCTGATTAATGGAAATGCCAATAAGCATAGACTCAGCAACAGTCGTATCATGTATCACCTCGTTGCATTAACTGGCGAAGTTTATTGGCGAATTCATTGGGAGATGACGATTCGGTCTCTGTTAACGGCGTTTCCAGTTTGTGTAAGGTATTAATCTGTTGAGCCGTTACCCCAAGTAATAATTGTTCTTCACCGATTTGTACCAAAATGACACGCTCTCTGGTACCCAACGGAATGCCCGCAATGACCTTTAATTTACCGTTGGCGGCGGCGTGAAAGCGATTTGTCCGTTTCAGTAGCCAAGCTACGGCGACAATACAGGCCAGAACCAGTAACAAACCAAATAAGGTTTGCAATAAATTAAGGGCGGACAGTGGTGACTGGTTTAGGCTATGCGTCGCGGACTCAGTAGCAGCATAGCTTGATACTGAAAAGCCCAAGCCGATTATGAGAGGCCAGAGTTTTTTCATCAGCGCAATTTCTTGATACGTTCTGATGTGCTGATAATATCCGTCAGACGAATACCAAACTTATCGTTAACCACAACAACTTCACCATGGGCAATAAGTGTGTCGTTGACAAGCACATCCATTGGTTCACCCGCCAGTCTGTCTAGCTCAACCACTGAGCCCTGACTGAGTTGTAAAAGGTTACGGATACTAATTTTGGTACGACCAATTTCCATTGAGATAGTGACAGGAATATCCATTACCATATCCAGATCGACATCTGATTTTGGTCTTCCTTCATCATCAAGCTTGGCTACTGGAGCAGGATTCGCTTTTTGACTGGCTTCTGATTCAGCTTGCTCTTCTAAAGCGGCTGCCCAAGGATCCTCTTCAGCACCAGCGGCATCACCTTGTTGTTCTAGTGCAGCCGCCCATTCGTCAGCTAACTCCTGATCTTGTGTCTGGGTGTCTTCACTCATAATTTTTTACCTTTTTTCAGGTGGATCGTTGAACTTGTATCGTGAGGATGTTCAATAATTTCCATAATTTTTAATGCCGTTTTTTCATGATGTTCACCAAATGTGGCTCGAAACATGGGAATGTCTTCTACCATGGTCGTGACTTGCTTGGGCATATCAATCGGGATGATATCCCCTGGTTTTAATTTCATTATTTGTCCGAGTGATAATGTGGCTTGAGCTAAGTTTGCCCAGAGCTCTACATCAGCCAGCATGATTTCTTCACGCATGGATTTTTCCCAGCGTCCATCATCCATGCTGCGGTCACTTTGTAAGCCGGTGTCCAGCAACTCACGAATAGGTTCAAGCATAGAGTAGGGGAAAGTAATATGGATATCGCCACTACCACCGTCTAAATCGACATGGAAGGTAGAGATAACCACGACTTCACTTGGACTCACAATATTGGCAAATTGTGGATTGACTTCGTGGTTAACAAATTCGAATTCAACCGGCATCACCGGCGACCAGGCCTCAGTCAGGTCTTTGAAACAGAGGTTGAGCACCATATTGATGACGCGTAGCTCGGTTGAGGTGAACTCTCTTCCTTCAATACGTGCTTGAAAACGACCATCTCCACCAAAAAAATTATCTAAAAATGTAAAGACTAATTTGGGCTCAAACACCACCAAGCCCGTGCCTCTGAGCGGATGTAGATGAATCAAGTTCAGACTGGTCGGTACAAATAAAGTGTGTATGTACTCAGAGAATTTCATCACCTGCACACCGCCCACTGAGATTTCAGCAGAGCGGCGCAGCATATTAAAAAGGCTGATCCTTAAATAACGACCAAAACGCTCATTAATCATTTCCAGGGTTGGCATCCGGCCACGGATGATACGTTCTTCATTGCCGAAGTCGTATGGTCGGGTGCCTACATTGGCATTATTGTCTGATGAATCAGTTTCAAGATCGCCATCACCCAAGCCATTAAGCAGCGCATCTACTTCATCTTGTGAAAGGATGTCATGAACAGCCATGATTATTGCATTATGAAGCTGGTAAAGTAGACGGCTTCCAGTTGTCCATCAACGGAAGATTCATTTTTCAAAATTTCATTTATGGTATTTAAACAAGCTTGTTGCAAGGCTTTGGTACCTTCGACAGTCTGAAGTTCGTCATAATTTTGACTAAAGAACAGCATATTTAGCTCATGTTGAATCGCTGGCAGGTTAAGCGTGACCGCATCAATCACATCCTGAGAGCGGGCTTTAACCTTGAGTTTGATCTGCATGTATTTCACTTCGCCTTTGCTTTGCTCAGAGAAATTCACAATGAAAGGTTCTTCAATGGCGTAATAAATAGGGGGTTGTTTGACTTCAACTTTCTCTTCTTCAGCCTGTTCGTCACCGCCACTCATTAGCAAAAATGCTGCTACACCGCCCCCGATAAGTACTAATGCAGCAATGATGATAATCAGCAGTTTTTTCTTACCACCTTTGCCTTCAGTAATTTCAATGTCTTCGCGTTCTTCAGCCATGGTATTGTTATTCCGTTTTGTTAGTTTAATTTAAGCAAAGAGCGTGCCGTTTATTGGAGAATGAAACTCGTAAAATAGACTTTTTTAATATCACTGTTGCCTGTTTCTTCTTGTAGTACTTTTTGTACGCGTTCAGTTGCAAGAGCATCTAATTTTTCTCTGCCTTGTATCGTCGTCACCGACTCGTATGTTTGTTGTGAAAACAATGTTCTTAACTCATCCTGAATCATGGGCAGATTGAGTACAGCACTATCCATAGCTTCCTGGCTTGAAGCCATTAAAGCAACTTTGATTTGCAGGTAGCGTGCGCGTTTCTGACTCTGATTAACAAAGTTGATAGTGAAGGGTTCTTCGATTTTGTAATAAACAGATGGTGTTTTCTCGCTTTCATCAGCAGCATGAATCGGCGTCACTAACAGAGACATTAATAAGATGGTGATTAGCGACAGCGACTTCTTCATTGCTTGTTATACTCCATGGTTTATTTGATAAAGGTTTACACAGAATTATGACAAGCTTGGGCAATTGGTTAAAGAGGCAGGCATGAGTAAAACGCAAAAACACCAACAACCTTCTTGGTTCAGCAAACTATCTGATGTGATTTTGACGTTGCCGCAGTATGTGATTCCGCAGCATACCTTATCTGTCATCATGCATGCGCTGACACGTAGTCAGATGACATGGTTTAAGAATGCATTTATCCGTTTTATTACTTGGAAGTTTGACGTCAACTTGAGTGAAGCTGCGGTGTCTGATCGTAATTTTTATCCAAGCTTCAATGCTTTCTTTACGCGTGAACTTCGTCAGGGCATTCGTCCTGTTGCCGCAGGAAAGGATGTGGTTGTTTCACCCGTCGATGGGGCCGTGAGTCAAATAGGACCTATCATTGAGCAAACCATTGTTCAGGCTAAGGGGCGAAGTTACAGTGTTGAAGAATTATTGGGGGGCGATAAGGCGTTGGCGCAGCGCTACGATAATGGGCAATTTGCCACCATTTATTTATCTCCTCGCGATTATCATCGTATCCACATGCCGGTAGCAGGAAAGTTAAAGGCAATGCGTTATGTGCCTGGAAAATTATTTTCAGTTAATCCTCGAACCGCGAGAGCCGTACCCCGATTATTTGCTCGTAATGAACGTGTTATTTGTGTATTTGACACAGAATTTGGTGATGTTGTTTTGGTATTGGTGGGAGCTATTTTTGTTGGCAGTATGGAAACGGTATGGGCCGGCCAGATAACTCCACCTTATGGTAAAACAATCGAAAACTGGACTTATGTAGGAGATGAAGCGCTATCATTTGAAAAAGGCCAGGAAATGGGCCGGTTTAATATGGGTTCGACGGTAGTGATGTTATTACCTGCAGGTATGAAACCCTTTAATCAAGAATGGCAGCCAGAGAAAAAAATTCAACTCGGGCAGGCGATGAATTAAGTTTGTTTATAGATGAAATAAAAAAGCCGGCATAAAGCCGGCTTTTTTATTGTAGAACAGATTAAATGTTGTTGCGCCATGCGTGACATGAATTGTCCTGAATACGGCTTACTTCTTCAGGTCCCCATGTACCGGCAGGGTAGGTGTGAACAAAGCTTTTATCTTTTGCCCATTTCTCGATGACAGGATCAACGACTTTCCATGCCAGGTTGACTTCATCAGAGCGAAGGAACAGTGAGCGGTCACCTAAAATAGCATCCAGAATTAATGCCTCATAGGCATCTAAGCGGTGTTTTGTGTCTTCGGTTTCAACTGTTTCAAGTGCCACTGTGTGGTTGCTTAATTCTAAACCAGGTTGTTTGGCTTGCAGTTCAATACGTAAGGTATTGTCTGGTTGCAGACCCATGACGATCCAGTTGGCATGACTGTCACCAATCACCGTATCTTTAAATAATTCTTGAGGTGGTTTCTTAAAGCGGATAGCAATCATCGCTTTAGATTCAGGCATGCATTTACCCGTTCTTAAATAGAACGGTACACCGCGCCAACGCCAGTTATCGATATAAAGCTTCATAGCGGCGTAAGTTTCTGTCACGCTGTCATTAGGTACTTCATCATCTTCCAGATAACCAGGTTCTTTTTTACCATTGACTTCACCTGCCGCATATTGTGCGCGGAAAGCGTGGTCATCAACGATATCTTCAGTAATAGGGCGAATCGCTTTTAGGACTTTTACTTTTTCATCGCGTAATGATTCATCACCTAAGTCTGCTGGCGGCTCCATTGCCACGAGTGCCATGACTTGCATCAAGTGACTTTGGATCATATCGCGCAGCGCGCCAGAGGTATCGTAGTAACCGGCGCGGCCACCAACGCCTTGTTGTTCAGCATGAGTAATCTGGACATGATCAATATAGTTACGGTTCCATAATGGCTCCAGCAACAAGTTAGCAAAGCGGAATACAAAAATATTCTGTACAGTGCCTTTACCTAGATAATGATCAATACGATAGGTTTGTTGTTCTGTGAAGTTTTTGCGCAAAATACCTTCTAATTCTTCAGCGCTCTTCTGGTCGTAACCAAAGGGTTTTTCCACCACTAGGTGACGCCAGCCATTATCTTCTTTATTCAGGCCAACGGCGGCTAACTGATCTCCCACAACACCGAATAAAGCAGGGGCGATAGAGAGATAGAAAACAATGTTCTGTGAGAAATTATTTTCTTCTGAAGTAATTAATGTATTCAATTCGTGATAGCTGAATGCATCATTAATGTCGCATTGGAAATAATGAATACGGTCCAGGAATGTGTTGAGAAGATCACTATTCACGCCGCCACGTGCTTTGGAGCTGACAAATTCTGTGACCTGTGCTTTCCAATCTTCTTGACTGGATTCGCGACGACCCATACAGATAATGCGTGTATCTGCCGTTAAACGCTTTTCCGCATCAAGATGGTATAAAGCAGGCAATAACTTTTTCTTAGATAAGTCGCCTGTGGCGCCAAAAATAACAATGGTACAAGATTGCATGATTTCTCCCGTTGCAGGCTATTACTCAGCCGTTGACCGTATATAATTTGAAGAATTGTACAATTTTTGGGAGATAAGCGTGCGAAAAATTCTTTTTGCCAGTAGTGAAGTTCATCCTTTAATGAAAACCGGCGGTTTGGCTGATGTTTCTGCCAGCCTACCGACTGCTCTGGCACAACATGGACAAGATGTCAGAATTTTTATGCCTGCCTATCGCCAATGCCTGCAAAAAATTGAAAAGATTCAAATAGTCGCGACATTGAAACTGGATGGTTATCACATGCCGGTAGAGATTATCGAAGCGCGATTACCTGGTACCGAAGTTATCGTATGGTTATTAAATTCACCATATCACTTTGACAGAAATGGTGGTCCTTACAGCCACCCTGATGGTTACGACTGGGAGGATAATGCGGCTCGGTTTAGTCTGTTTTGTCGCGCCATTGTAGCCTTGGCCATGGATGAAGCTGGTCTGGACTGGAAACCGGATATTTTGCATTGTAATGATTGGCAAACGGGTTTGGCGCCGGCTCTGTTATCGCCGAGAGAAAATAAACCTGACACCATTTTCACTATCCATAATATGGCCTATCAGGGATTATTTGAACGCCCGGTGTTTGATGCGCTCGACTTACCTGAAACGCTCTGGTCTATTGATGGGCTAGAGTTTTATGGGCTGATGTCATTTATGAAAGCAGGCCTGATTTTTAGTGATCAGATTACAACGGTGAGTCCAACTTATGCCAAAGAGATTTGTCATGCTGAATTTGGTTACGGTTTAGAAGGTTTATTATCTTATCGGGCTGAGCAGGGCCGGTTAAGCGGTATCTTAAACGGGATTGATTATGAAGAGTGGAATCCGGCCATTGATCCCTATTTGAATTATCACTATTCAGTAAAAACACCGAACCGTAAAAAGAAAAATAAGCAGGCATTGCAGCAAAAGTTTTATTTACCTCAATCTGAACAGACATTATTCATTGGCTTGATAAGCCGTTTGGTGTCACAAAAGGGCATTGATCTGTCGATAGAAGCCGTGACACGCTTACTGGAACAAGGACAGGATGTTCAGCTGATTTGTCTGGGCAGTGGTGAATCAGATTTTGAGCAAGCATTACGTGTACTTCGTGCCCGTTTTCCTGATAAAGTGGCATTAACAATTGGCTATGACGAAAAGCTTTCGCATCAGATTGAGGCTGGCGTTGATGTTTTTCTGATGCCGTCCCGTTTCGAGCCTTGTGGCCTGAATCAGATGTATAGTCTGCGTTATGGTACCCTGCCAATTGTGCGTAATACCGGCGGCCTGGCTGATACCGTCGTTGATGCTAACGACGACAACCGTAAATCCGGCACCGCTAATGGATTTTGTTTTGACGAGGCTTCAGCAGAAGCTTTATATGAAACACTGGAACGAGCTATCGCACTGTTTCAGCATCCGCGGATATGGCGAAAACTGATAATCACCGCAATGGAGGGGGATTTCAGTTGGGAAAACAGCGCCAATATCTATATCGATCTCTATCACCATGTAAACGAACGTTGAAACTATGACAGATTATGAACCTGTACTAAGTACGGTCGAGCAATTATCTATGCTTGACGATAAAGAGCTGCGCCAACACGTCCGCTTTCTTGGCCATATCCTTGGTGAAGTTATTGATGAGCGTGCCGGCCGTGAGGTCTATGAGACGGTAGAGCGATTACGTAAGGGCTTTATCAATCTTCGCAAGGACGATAACGCTTTATTACGAACAGAGTTATTAAGTTTTCTGAATACCCTGGATGCGACGACACTCCGTGAAGTGATTCGGGCGTTTAATTTGTATTTCAGTCTGCTAAATACGGCGGAAGAAGCGTTTAACTACCATAACCGACTGATCCAGCTTCGTAACGGTCGTGATTTATGGCACGGGTCCTATCTAGATACCCTGACCCAGTTTAAACAGGAAGGCGTCACCCTCGAGCAATTACAGCATATGATGGATACCATGGTGTATATGCCTGTATTTACGGCGCATCCGACCGAGTCAAAACGTCGTACCTTGATGGAAATCCTGCGTCGTATTTTCTTACTTGATGAAAAGCTGACCAATGATCCGTTAACGGCTTTTGAAGAAGAGCGCACACGGGCAGAGATAAAAAAACAGGTGCAACTACTGTGGTCAACGGATGAAGTGCGTGCAGTTAAACCCACCGTGCGTGATGAAATTAAGAATGGTCTTTATTATTTCAACGTGAGCCTGTTTGATGCGGTGCCTAGAAGTTATCGCAATATGGAAAATGCGATTCGCCGGGTTTATAAAGAGGAAATCGCGGCGGGTGCGACATTTAAAGTGCCGGGTTATATTCAGTTTGGTTCATGGATTGGTGGTGACCGTGATGGTAATCCTTTCGTGACCGCAGAAACAACTGATATGGCAATTCAGTTACAGAAACGTACGGTGATCCGGCGTTATCTGGAAGATGTCACTAAACTGAGTTACCAACTCACGCATTCACAGCCTTTGTGCCAAATCAGTGACGAATTAGCGGCGAATATTGATGAATCCGAGCAGCGTTATGCTGGTGCCTTCAGAGCCAAACCAGATCGGTTCCTGAACGAGCCTTACCGTCGAAAACTTTATATGATGCGGCATCGGCTGGAAGATAATTTACGTCTATTGCAGCAATATTTTCGTCCTGATCTTGAACCCACTTCATTGGGGCTGGCTTATCAGAATGAAGAGGAATTATTGCAGGATCTCCGCATCATTCATCATTCATTAGTCTCACACGGTGATGCCGATCTGGCCGGCAGTGAACTGACCGATTTGATTCGACTGGTAGAAACGTTTGGCTTTTATTTATATCACCTGGATGTACGTCAGGAATCGACATTACACACTGAGGCAGTGGCTCAGGTTCTTCGTCAAACGGGCTTATGTGAAGATTATCAACAGTTGGATGAAACACAACGCCAGTCTTTACTCACCGATCTGCTGGCAAGGCATGAATTACCACCATTACCCGAATTAGAAGGACAAAATAAAGAGATATTGTCAGTGTTTCAACTGATGAATCGATTACAAAAAGAAGTCAGCGCGAATGCATTTGGCAGCTATGTGATATCGATGACACATCAGGCGAGCCATATTCTCGAAGTGTTAACACTGGGGCGCTTTGCGGGCTTATGTGGTTATCAGGAGAATGGAGAGACGTTCTGTCTGCTTCGGGTTTCACCTCTGTTTGAAACCATTGAAGATTTATCACACATTGAACCGGTGATGTCGGCCTTGCTGGAAAATGAACATTATCGTCGTTTATTAACGGCTTCGGGCAATTTACAGGAAGTCATGCTCGGCTATTCTGATTCCTGTAAAGATGGCGGTATTCTGGCTTCGGTATGGAATTTATATCAGGCGCAGCAGCGCATAAGCCATCTGGCAGAACAACATGGTGTGAAATGCCGCATGTTCCATGGCCGTGGTGGCACCATTGGTCGCGGTGGTGGCCCAACTCATGATGCGATTCTCTCTCAGCCTGTTGGTACGGTGCAGGGACAGATCAAGTTCACTGAGCAAGGCGAAGTGTTGTCGTTTAAGTATGGCAATATCGAAACAGCCGCCTATGAATTAGGTATGGGTGTGTCTGGATTAATGAAGGCTTCGCGTAGTCTGGTGGCCGAGACCGGCCATGATGAACCTGCCTTTATGGACGTTATGCATCAACTCACCACCGTGGGTGAGCAGAGTTACCGTAAATTAACAGAAAATACAGCGGGTTTTCTGGATTACTTTTATGAGGTGTGTCCGGTCACAGAAATCGGCATGATGAATATTGGTTCCAGGCCGTCGCACCGTAAACAGGGCGATCGTTCCAAAGCCTCAGTACGGGCTATCGGTTGGGTCTTCTCCTGGGCACAGTCACGACATACTTTACCGGCATGGTATGGCATCGGCACTGCGCTGGAACAATGGCATCAGAATGACCCTGAAAAAATTGAAACATTACGCAGAATGGTGAAGGAGTGGCGTTTCTTTAGTGCACTGTTGAGTAATACTCAAATGTCTCTATCGAAGGCGGATATGAATATCGCTCGCCGTTATGCGGCGTTGTGTGAAGATGCGTTTCAGGGGCAGCAGGTGTTTGAGGTGATTTCAGCCGAATATCATCGTACGGTGAAACAGGTGTTGCTGGTGGTGAATGAAGATAAACTCATGTCGGAAACACCGGCACTGCGCTCCTCTCTGCGCAGACGCGAGCCGTATCTGGACCCGATTAACTATATCCAGATTCTGTTATTGCAGCGTTATCGTGAAAATGCCCTTTCCGAAGAAGAACGCGATAAATGGCTTGATCCGCTGTTACGAACCATTAGTGCAATTTCGGCAGGGATGCGAAATACGGGTTAGTCTGTCTGACTGCGTAATGCATTCACTGTCAGTTGCGTGGTCAGCATAATCAGTAATACGGCTGCGCCAAACACGTACAAGCCCGGGTGAATTTGAATACTGGCAATAGCGCCTAGTTTGACGGTGACAATCAGCATGGCAACCACCATAACGTCGAGCATTGCCCAACGACCATAGTCATGCATGAGATTTAATAATTTCATTTTTACCGGTGTCGGATGCGAGTCTGCCCGTAATAAACGAAACAGCAGGCCGATTTTGGCTAATGGCATCACAATGCTAAAAATGCCGATTATAAAAAATAATACGTACTTTTGTGCTTTCCATAGTTCAGTGATACCGGAAATCACCGAGAAATCATCACTGATGACCAGAAATTGCGTAATCGTCAGCATGGGCATAAACAGCCCTGCCAACAACAACACACTGCTTATGACTAATAAGCAGCGTAACAGATTGACTGACTTAGCTGATTTATTCCGGAGCACGATCTTTTTTAGCGATATAGCGATTGCTTGCTGATTTTTTGCTTTTTTGTTTGTTGGCTTTACCTTTTGGTGCCAGACCTTTCATTTTGACCACCGGCAGAGTTTGGCCGATATGATGCTGGATACGTTCCAGGTTTTTTTGATCGTGCGCTTCCACTAGATTGACAGCAATCCCTGACTGCCCGGCCCGACCGGTTCTGCCCACTCGGTGAATATAGATGTCGCCGCGGAATGGCACGTCATAATTAATGACATGGCTTACCTGTGGTAAATCCAGGCCGCGAGAGGCAACGTCAGTTGCCACTAATACTTTGGTTTTACCCTGGCGAAATTTGCGGGTACGTTCGCGCCGATCTGCTTGTGAAAACTCACCATGCACAACTTGGGCAGAAATGTTTTGTGACTGCAGATAGTCAGCGACTTCATCAGCGCGTTCTTTTTTATTACAAAACACTAAAGCACTTTTACAGTCATCTGAGTTGATAACGGCTGTTAATAAAGCCTGTTTATGCTCACGGTTATCAGCCAGATAAACACGTTGTTGTACTTGTTCTGCGTACTGATTTGAGGCATTCACATCCACTCGTGTGGCATCAGGCAATAAGGTATTAGCAAAAATCTCGACACCAGCACCGGCCAGGGTGGCGGAAAATAAACAGGTTTGAAAAGCGGTTGTAATGGAGGCTAACAGTGTTGCCACATCCGGACCTTGGCCCATATCCAGCATACGATCAGCTTCATCAATCACCACAAATTCAATCAGTGATAAATCGGCCTGATCTTGTTCAACTAAATTTAATAGACGGCCAGGGGTGGCGATAATGACGTCACAACCTTCATCCAAAAACTTTTGCTGTGCTGCGGGCGCCTGACCGCCGGTAATCATCGCAATATCAATAGGATCTTGTTTACTAAATGTTTTTATCACGTGCTGGATCTGGAATGCTAGCTCACGTGTCGGCGCCAGAATTAAGGCAACAGGTTCATGCGAACGCTGCTTTCTATCCCACAGTTTTTGCAACAAAGGCAGCACAAAGGCCGCTGTTTTTCCGGTACCTGTCGCTGCACAGGCCAGTACATCCTGACCTGCCAGAATAAGCGGTATAGTTTCTGTTTGTATTGGGGTGGGTTCAGTATAGCCTTGAGCAGAAATTGCACTTAACAGGCTGTCTTCTAGTAAAAGATCTTCAAATGACATTTAACGATTTATCCGGAATGCGGTGATGACGTTATCCATCATCATCGGAACAATAACGAGGTCTTTCTCTGGCATCACGGTGTGATCAGCACTACCCTGATTAAACTCAATCAAGGTTTCACTGTGACCCTGAGGTGTAATTTTTAATAAACGACCATTAAGCCAGTCAGTGACCAGATAGTTACCCTGGCCATCGGCTTCAATGCCATCAAGATTACCTGCAGGAGATTGATCTCCCAGGCTTTTCATTTGGTGAGTAATAAGATCAATGATTTTTAAATGACCTGGTGTTTCGGTTTCAAAGCCATTGGTCATATGACCCCAGCTGGCGACGATTAAATTATTGTGTTCTACCAGTAAGCCGTTGGGAGCTTCCAGCGCGGGGTCTTCCATCCAGATAATAAATTTGTCATCAGCTAAACGATAGATGCGATCTGTCATCATATCGCTTACATAGACATTACCTTGTTTATCCACCGCAACATCATTTAGAAATTTTGCCCCTTCGGCAGGATAACGTTTAATAATCCGTTGCTCTGCAATGTCAATGACGACTAATTCATTAATGTCAGAAACATAGAGATTATTGCCATTCAGTGCCAGGCCTTTGGGTGCATTGAGTTCATCCAGCCAGTGCAGTTTTTGTATCTTGCCATCTACAGATAATTGGCTGATAAAGCCATTGCCATCAACATCAAGCGGGCTACCATTGACGTTCGAGACGTATAACAATTTTGTTATCGGATCGTAGATAACGGACTCAGGGTTTTTGAGTTCTGCCGGACTCGTCCATACCGGTGTCAGTATGGTGTTGGCAAAAACGTGCATTGACATGAACAGGCCGGTCAGCATGACAGTTAACCGTTTCATTGTATTCTCCATTAGCAATCTGAGTGCATGATAACAGGCGACGCCTGATCTCGCTCAAGCGTTTAACACCAGTAAGCTGCCAGCAACCATCACCAGGCAGGCTGATAGACGCCGCCATATATATTGTTCATTAAAAATACGGTAGCCCAAGAAAACCTGTAACACCATACTTAACTGAAATAATGCCAGAGAATAAGCGACGAATAGTTGTGAAAATACCAGCATTGTCATGTATTGCATCAGAAAGATCAGACAACCCAGATAAATAAACGACTGAATATTTGCCTGTGCTTTTGTCATATTTTCTTGCAGCTTGCCTTTGATGAAAAACCATTGGGTCATGGCAGCCAGTGGTAGTCCCAATAGACACCAGAAGACAGTTGTCGCTAAAGCGCCACCATTAACCACTGCTGTTTTAAGTGGCAGGGTGCCGATAGAAAAAAGCAGAATAGATAAAAAACGGTATTGCACACCCTTATCTTTCAATAAGGTCCATATACGGCTCTGTTGAGCTGTTTTAGCTGGAAATAAAAAATAACTACCGGCAACGATGACAGCGACACCAAAGAAACCTTGCAGGTTTGGTATTTCACCAATAAAGATCATTGCCAAAATCATTGAAACAACGACTTTATAGGCATTCAATGGGCCAAATACAGATAAATCAGTTTTTGACAATGAGATCACCAGATACACCGTACCGGCCATGTCGAGTAAAGCAGCAAAAAAAATATTGATCCAGAACGTGGGCGACAGCGAAAACGGATCAAATAAGAACAGTAATGGCAGACAAATTACAGCCAGAACAAGGTAAGCACTAAACACAATAAACAGTGAGTCAAAACCACGGTGAGTCAGCTGCTTTTGAAAAACATTAGAAAATGCCGAGAACAGTAACCTGCTCAGCACAACGAGCACTTCCATCGTTATTCCTCGGTTGTGCTGGCCTGATATTGGTGATTCTTATCAACTTGGTATGTTGTAAAAATAGAATATTGCTGTGCTTGATTAAATTCGATAACAGCAAAGTTATCTTTACGCAGTCCCATTTCCATTCCGGGTGTACCGACAGGCATTTGTGGGACGGCGAGTCCGGTGATATCCGGCTTTTGGGTTAATAAGCGCATAATGTCTTCTGCTGGTACATGGCCTTCAATAGCATAACCGTCTACCAAGGCAGTGTGGCAGGAGTGCATCGCACTGGGCACACCGAGCTTCTCTTTTATGGCATCAAGATTGTGTGTTGGTTGATCAATAACATGAAAACCGTGATCTTCCAGGTAAGTCATCCATTTGTGGCAGCATTGGCAATCAGGGTTACGGTAAACCTTGATATCAATCGGTTTATCCACTTGGACATCTGAGGCAGCCCACTCTGAGTCGGCAAATACAGACAAACTGATCAAACAAAAGACGATAAAAAGGACATTTTTCATTTATAAATATTCAACATAGATTTCATTGTCACGACTATTTTTTTCTACGTGACTTAAGGCATTTAATACCGCTTTCTCATTGCCTGCATCAACCTGTTCGGGTAGAAAATAACAATCACAACCTGCAGCGATAAACCCAGACAATTTATCATTTTCTTGTAGACCAGGATTCAGCCAGAGTGTGGCTTTCTCTGCTTTTATCTCTGCAGCGGCTTCTGCTAAGCCTTCAGCGGTAAAGATCAAAAAAATCATTGTGCCGGTTCAATATTAAGATAGCTACGCTCAGAGATTTCAGACCAGGCAGCATCTTTCTTACGAAATGCCTGATATGCCTCATACACACGTTTAAACTTAGGATTTTTCGCCGCTTCTTCGGCTAATGTCTCTTCAGATAAGGTTTTTAAACGTTGTAAAACATCATCAGGAAATGGTGCAATGGTGATGTCATCGCGGGCTTTTAAAATCTGTAATGCCTCGGCATTTTTGTGTTCCATTTCTGACAACATAGTCAGGTTTTCTGCTTGTGCGGCATTAGTGACGATTGCCTGTAGATCTGCCGGTAAGCTATTCCAAGCACGTTCATTGACGGTTAATTCGAGTACGGTGCCCGGTTCATGCCAGCCCGGATAATAATAATGCTGTGCAGCACGGTAAAGACCTAAACGCTCATCATGGTATGGACCAATCCATTCAGTGGCATCAATGGTATTACGTTCAAGCGCACTATAAACTTCGCTACCGGCCAATAAAACAGGGTTACCGCCAGCTTTAGCCAATACTTTGCCGCCTAAGCCAGGAATACGCATTTTTAGACCTTGCAGATCATCAACTGAGTTGATTTCTTTATTAAACCAGCCACCCATCTGAACACCCGTATTACCAAGTGGGAAGGGGATGACATGAAACGGTTTATAGATTTCACGCCATAATTCGAGACCGCCGCCATCGTATAGCCATGAATTCATACCTAAAGCAGTCATACCAAAAGGCACGGTAGAAAAGAACTGGGCTTCAGGTACTTTACCGGCCCAGTAATAGGCACTGCCATGACCCATTTCTACCGTACCTTGTGACACGGCTTCAAATACCTGTAAAGCAGGAATCAGTTCACCACCTGCATAAACTTTGATTTCCAGACGACCATTGGACATCGCTTTGATATTAGCGGCAAAACGTTCAGCCCCTTCTTGTAAAACAGGGAAGCCTGGTGGCCATGTCGTGACCATTTTCCAGCGGTAGGTCTTATTGTTCGATGTATTATCAGTGACGGACTGAGATTGATCACTCTGTCCACATGAGGTCAACATCAGGGCGAGAAAACCCACAATGAATGAACGTGATAAACATGATGCCAACATAGATAATATCCCTGATTAAAGTATGTCTAATTTAGCATAAGCAAGTACCAACCACTTACTTCCTGCATGCTTAAAGTTGACTTGTACCCGTGCATTTTTACCTGAACCTTCAGTATCTACCACAACACCGGGGCCAAATTTTTGATGATGTACATGTTGTCCGGTTTTGATGCCGGTTTCATTTAATGTCTGACTTTCCCGACCTCGAACACCATTGATGCTTGGGCTAATGTGATTATTGCGAGCACGAACTTCTTCTGTACAGCTGCTGGGTAATTCGCTCAAAAAACGGGAAGGCCGTTGCATCATCTCCTGCCCGTAAAGAAAGCGCGATTCTGTGAATAGCAGATATAACGTCTTTCTGGCACGTGTCATACCGACGTAGCAAAGACGTCTTTCTTCAGCGAGTCGAACCGGATCATCACTGGATTTCTGTCCAGGGAAAAGGCCTTCTTCCATTCCCACCATAAAGACGATAGGAAACTCCAGACCTTTAGCCGAATGAAGCGTCATTAACTGCACACAGTCTTCCCAGCGATCGGCCTGATTCTCACCTGCCTCCAGTGCGGCATGGGCAAGAAACGCATCCAGATCGGACATATCTTCAGCTTCTTCAGGCTTGTGAAACTGTTTGGTGGCGGAGATTAATTCCTCTAGATTGTCTAGCCGGCCCTGACCTTTTTCAGTTTTATCTTTCGCATAATGGGCTTTTAAACCACTTTCATCGATAACCAGTTGGGTGATTTCGTTTAAAGACATCACACCTTCTTGCTCAGGCGTTAGCGAATCAATCAAGGTGAGAAAAGCCGCTAATGCATTGCCAGCACGGGCAGCGAAAGTTTTAGCATTCAGCATTTCAATAGCGCTATGCCACATGGAAATACCGCGCTCACGGGCATATTGACGCAATTGTGTCAGCGTGGCCGCCCCTATGCCTCGGGTCGGGGTGTTAACGATACGTTCGAAGGCGGCATCGTCGAGACGATTTGATACCAGCCGTAAATAAGAAAGCACATCCTTGATTTCGGCTCGCTCGAAGAAGCGTAAGCCACCATAAACCCGATAGGGCATGGCAGCTTGTAATAAGGCTTCCTCAATGACACGTGATTGGGCGTTGGAGCGATACAGCACGGCAGCATCACTGCGTTTACCGCCATTTTCAACCCATTTGCGGATTTGTTCTACCAGATAAGAAGCTTCATCGCGCTCGTTATAAGCGTTGTAAATCTGGATGAGATCACCATCATCATCTTCAGTCCAGAGTTCTTTGCCTAAACGCTCACTATTATTGGCGATAACCGCATTCGCCGCTTTGAGAATATTCCCTGTGGAACGATAGTTTTGTTCCAGACGGATGGTGCTGGCACCTTGGTAGTCTTTATCAAACTGTTGGATATTTTCAATGCGAGCACCACGCCAACCGTATATCGATTGGTCATCATCACCGACGATGAAAAGGTGTCCGCTACTGCCAGCTAACATACGTAACCAGGCATATTGCAGGGTATTGGTATCCTGAAATTCGTCGACTAAAATTTGTTTAAACCGCTGCTGATATTGCGCCAGAATATCTGGACGTTTTAACCACAGTTCATGGCTTCTGAGTAATATTTCACCAAAATCAATCACACCAGCGCGCTGACAGGCCTGTTCGTAGGCACTATAAATCGCCAGCATATTTTTTGAATAAGGATCATGGCCGGCTTGAATGTCTTTAGCTCTGAGACCTTCGTCCTTCTGAGCATTGATGTACCACTGAGCCTGTTTGGGTGGCCACTGGGCTTCATCAAGTTCCATGGCTCGGATGATGCGTTTTAACATCCGCAGTTGGTCATCACTATCAAGAATCTGAAAGTTCTGTGGCAGTTCTGCCTCTTTCCAGTGAGATCGGAGTAAACGATGTGCCAGACCATGGAATGTGCCTACCCACATTCCGCCGGGTGGATAGCCCAGAATGTCTTCAATTCGACCACGCATTTCAGCAGCAGCTTTGTTGGTAAAGGTAACAGCAAGAATATTGCCCGCCGAGAAACCTTCAGCCTGAATTAGCCAGGCGATACGATGAACTAATACACGCGTTTTACCACTGCCGGCACCCGCTAATATTCTGGCGTGGCCCAACGGAGCAGCAACGGCTTCACGTTGTGGTTTATTTAGGTCATTTAAAAGTTCTGAGACATCCATTTTGTGATCATATAGTTCAGGCATAAAGAAACCAGCGCATTATCAGATGTGACTGAATGTACTGGTCGAGGGTGGTCATGCATTACCAGCCAGGCGGGGGGCTGATGAATAGCCGGCATAACTCACAAGCTTAAAAAGCAAACTCCCCGCTGAGGATATCCGGCGGGGAGTTCATTTTTTTAAATATTGCTGTCTAAAAACGCAGCCAATTGTGATTTCGTTAAAGCACCCACTTTTGTTGCTTCCACTTCACCATCTTTAAATAGCATCAATGTTGGGATACCACGGATACCGTAACGTGGTGGAGTGTCCTGGTTTTCGTCAATATTCAGTTTGCAAACTTTCAATTTACCAGCGTACTCGGTCGCGATTTCATCCAATACAGGGGCGATCATTTTGCATGGACCACACCATTCAGCCCAGTAATCGACCAACACAGGCAGGTCAGACTGTAGTACTTGGCTATCAAAGTCGCCATCGGTCACGTGGGTGACGTTTTCGCTCATGTTTTATCTCCAGTGGTATATAAAGTATCGTGGGTCTATACTCCCATACGATATAGCCTAACATTTTTTCCTATCATAAAAGGTAATGCAAGTATTCTATGAGTGCACATCTAACCGAGCAGGCCTTCTCATCCTTGCCACTCCACGCTTCACTAAAAGCCGGACTGGCACAGGCCGGATTCGAATTTTGCACGCCGATCCAAGCATCTGCGCTGCCACTATTATTATCCGGGCGCGATGTCGCTGGTCAGGCACAGACAGGAACAGGAAAAACCATCGCTTTTTTACTGGCGACTTTCCAGTGTTTACTTGAAAAAGCCCCTGCGGAAAACTGGGATGGAAAACAACCCAGAGCACTAATCCTGGCGCCAACCCGCGAATTAGCCATTCAGATAGCCAAGGATGCGGAAAAACTGAATGTGGAATCAAATTTACGCATAGGCATCGCTCATGGTGGTAAAGATTACCAACGTCAGCGAGATATGATTACTGGTGGTCTGGATATTTTGATTGGTACACCCGGACGCTTGCTGGATTATCAGAAACAGCATGTTTTCAGTTTAAAATTTATTGATGTGGTGGTGCTGGATGAAGCGGATCGGATGTTTGATCTTGGCTTTATTAAAGATGTGCGTTATTTCCTGCGACGCATTCCCAAACCCGAACAACGTTTAGGCATGTTGTTTTCCGCCACCTTGAGTTATAAAGTCAGTGAACTCGCCTATGAACATATGAATAACCCGGAAAAGGTTCAGGTTGAGCCTGAAAAAATGATGGGCGATCGTATTGAAGAATGGGTGTATTACCCGGCGAATGATGAAAAGATTCCATTATTACTTGCGTTGATTGCTCGGTTAAACCCAGAGCGAGGCATTATTTTTGTGAATACCAAACAAGCTGCTGAAGTAGTTTGGGGCTATTTAGAAGGAAATGGGTACAAAGCTTCATTACTTTCTGGCGATGTACCGCAAAAAAAACGCGAGCGTCTGTTACAGCATTTTCAGGATGGTGAGTTTCCTTTTCTTGTCGCCACCGATGTCGCTGCGCGAGGTCTGCATATTCCTGCAGTCAGTCACGTGTTTAATTATGACTTACCTCAAGATGTGGAAGATTATGTGCACAGAACAGGCCGTACAGCCCGTGCCGGCGCTAGTGGTGTCGCCATTAGTTTAGCTTGCGAAGAATATGTGTTTTCATTACCGGATATTGAGGCTTATATTAAGCATAAATTACCCTTGGCTTCGACGTCTGATGAACAGTTAGAAACACCAAAACCGCGGGTAAAAAGAGAAAAAGAAGCGATACCGCAGCGAAAAAGACATGACGTGAATAAACCAGAAAAACCCAGACGCAGGCGTAACAAGCCGAAAAATGGCGTAAATTCACATGCAGATAAACAATAACAGACAAGCTAATTTCTATCCGCTGGTTCCCGCTGAATCACGCAATAGCTCACGTTTACCTGTTACTTTTGATTCTGCTGTTGAAACCAGTTTAACGCTGATTGATAAAGAACAAGCCGATACCTCCAATATTGTTACCCCTGTGGTATCAGCACAAGATAGCCAACAAGCACAGTTTATTCGTTATTTTATTAGCACTGAAAGTGAATCGTCTCAGTCTGAACAAAAATCGACGGTGTTACCAAAAACAGTGCAGCAGTATTTGTATATTGAGAATTTAGATAACACCAAGCCATCAGGAGGGCAAATAGTGGATGAGATGGTTTAGTGTTTTATGGCTTGTCTGCTTTTTAATGGGGTGCGCGACAAGCGGAAATAACGGACAGTCCGAGCCTGGCGTTTCTCGACTGGCTAAGAGCGATATAGATGAGGTGATAGAAGTTCACCAGCAAGCTGTTATGGCTCAGCTCAAAAGGTTGATGTTTAAGCTATATAAACGTAATCCAAATCTGCGCCATGACAGGGATGTCAGAACCATAAAAGAGAGTGTAGAGAGAACATTCTCCAGACAGGTCGACTTTATCTATCCCGAATGGGCCATCATCAGAAAACCCACCGATATTATACGACTTGCGTTGGATGAACGCTTTCAGGGAGATCGTGTACTGGCCTATATTATCGGCTTAAGAAAAATGCTGATGGCGTCTTACGATAATCATAGCGAGTTTTTTTATCTGACTTCTATCGATCAGCAAAAACTATACAACAGTGCGCGTAACATCGAAATTGCTGCCTGGTTACTGGCAAAAAAACGTGACTCTGAGGGTAATTTACTCATGCTCAGTGACAGCCTTTCAGGGGAAGTACGTAATTTAAGCTATCAGCGTATATTTGGAAAAATGATAGCGACACAAGATAATCTTGCTCAAATCATAGCCCAGAAAAATGGCCGTATTATCAAGACTTTTGTCGTCAGGGCGGCCACATTAGCTTTCCTGCCTATTTAGGTTTTGTATGACCCGCGACACCAGCGGTTAATACAAAACGCATCGCTTGTTCCATGGTCATATCGACAGGTTTCAACAAGCGTCTTGGCATAATGACTGGGTAACCACCGATGTTGTAACTCATCGGAAAATAGACCAGCACGCGTTCTTCATCATCTTGTGTCGGCAAATGTTCGGCATTATCCAGTGTAATAAAACCAATCATTTCCATACCATTATCGAGTTTGACGGCGACAACTTGTTGAAACTCTGTTTCTCGACCGGGGGTGAAGTAATGGAAAAAGTCATGCATGCTGCCATATATCGATTTGATAACAGGTAAGTGATAAAGCAGACTTTCTGCAAATTTGAATAAGCGTTTGAAAACATAGAGCCGCATCATGATGCCGAGTGAAAAAATCAAGGCAATGGCAGCGAGAAATCCCATGCCAGGCCAATACATATAATCAGGCAGGATAAACTTGATGACGTGACTCAGTGCCTGTTCAGTTGAGGAAATAACCCAGTAAATCAGATAGAGCGTTATGGTGATAGGCAGTATTGTGATAAGGCCGGTCAGAAACTGACGGGTAAGAAATCGAAACATAGATGGCTCCGTGGAGTAGGGTAAGTCATCAAAAAACAGACAGGTCTGTCAGCCTGATTTTTCAACTAGTGATGATCATGAAGGCGTTGAGCTAATTTGGGAGTGGCAAAGGATCGACTTGCCGCTTGCTGCATAAACAGGTTTTTTAGTAAACGGCTTTTATTGACCTGACGTAAACCCAATTGACGTAACCATTTTACTGGGGTCAGAGAGTTAGTGAATACACGCTTAAACATATCCATACTCATTTGCATCAGCAGATTATCCGCATGTCGTTGTCGCTGATATTTTTGTAATGTATGTAACTGGCCGATGTCTCGGCCTTGCTGGGCTGCAGCAGTAATGACTTCAGCCAAGGTTGCCGCATCTAATAGACCAATATTAACGCCTTGCCCAGCCAGTGGATGAATTGTATGAGCAGCATCACCGACAAGAACTAAACCTGGTTTGATATAGGTGTCAGCATGGCGTAACTGTAAAGGGAAAGCATTGCGATGACTGATTTTTGTGACTTTACCAAGACGTTCTTCAAAAGCGATATTGAGCTCGTTGATAAACTCATCATCAGGCAGTGCCAATAAATGATCGGCATTGTCAGAGCTCAAAGTCCAGACGATAGAACACTGGTGACTATCTGCGAGAGGCAGGAAAGCAAGAGGGCCTTCCGGTAAAAAGCGTTGCCATGCCGTCTGTTGATGTGAGGCTGTTGTAGTGACGTTGCATACCAAGCCTTTTTGTTGATACGTCCAGCCTTTCGTTTCAATGTCAGCGAACGCTTTTATGGCGGAATGTGCGCCATCAGCAGCGATGATCAGTTTCGTTTTCAGTGTACGATCATTGTCGAGATGAAGGTGCTGATGTTCAATAGCGATCGGTTTTGCCGGTGTAATCACATCAATATTGGGCTGTTGCTGACATAGAGAGAAACTGGTTTGCTGCAATTGTCGGTTTTCGATAATGTGGCCGAGGTTAGCTGCCCCCATATCCGCACTATTAAAATGCAGTTCACTGCCTGCAGTTTCCCAGACTTTCATATCAGAAAATGCGGATAACCTGGACGACGGTATCATTGACCAGATATTAAGAGTTTTTAAAATATTCTCACTGCCCTTGGTTAAGGCGCTAACCCGGATATCGAAAGGGGCATCTTCAGCTAAAGCTTCAAATGTCTGCGCTTCAATCAGGGCAATACTAAAGTCACTGTGGCGCGATAATGCTAAGGCCAGACAAGAGCCAACCATACCGCCACCGACAATCGCAATGTCATATTCTTGTTTCATGTTAGTGGAACACCTCTGGCTAATTTTGGCTGTGCCTGCGCCAAGCCCATACTTTTTGTGGCAAGCCAGTGTTTCATCACTGGCATGGCGTCAACTAATGTCAGGCCTGCGCCTCGCAGATGACCCAAAACAGGGATATCGTTACTGAATAATTTGACCAACTGATCAGTGGATTTGACCACTTGATTCTGGTCTTTTTGGCGTTGTTCCTGATAGTTTTTCAGTAGTTTTGCATCACCGCAGTCTTCTGCGTTAAACAGATGTTCTGCTAATACGGCAACATCACGCAGTCCGAGGTTAAACCCCTGTCCGGCAATAGGATGCAGACTGTGAGCAGCATTACCAATAAATACGATCCTTGGCTGAACAGGCATATCCGCTTGCATCAGAATTAAGGGATGACTATTTCGCTGGCCGACACGAGTAAAGCGACCGGCACGATAGCCAAACTCGCTCTGTAATTGTTTCAGAAACGCTTGCTCTGACATGGCGAGCAATGTCTCTTGCTCACCAGCCTTAACAGTCCATACCAGACTACTTCGTTTGTCAGTCATTGGTAACAAAGCCATAGGACCAGAGGCTGTGAAACGTTCGTATGCCCATCCCTGATGAGGTTTATCCGTAGAGATATTGGCCGTGACAGCAACCTGATTGTAATCTTGTTCCCACGCCCCTAATTTCAGGTAATGGCGGATTGTGGAATTGCGGCCATCAGCGGCGACAATCAATTTTGTCTCTAATACTGCTCCATCACCCAAGGTGACCTTAACTTTATCGGTCTCAGTTAAGACACTCGTTACCGAGGCAGGGCAGAATAATGTCAGATTACTAAGTTTCAGTAATTGGCGGTTAAGACTGTGACCTAAATGTCTGGCAGTGATAACTTGCCCTAAAGCAGGCACTTGTTCTTGTTCAGCAGATAAGCGGGTAACGCCGAATCGGCCGCGTTCAGACACATGAATATGATGAATGGGGCTGGCATGCTGAGCAATGTGAGACCAGATACCCATGGTGTCAAATATGCGCTGTGAGCCATAACTAAGCGCAATACCACGATCATCGTAACTGGGTTGTGAATCAGTCTCTAATGATTTGGCTTCAATAAGTCCAATTTTTAACTGGCTATTTTTTAACGCGATAGCAAGGCTGGCTCCTGCCATGCCACCCCCTACAATGAGCACATCAAATACGCCGTGATTCACGTTTTTATATTGCCTCCGCCATTAAAGCTTCAATTTCATCAATTTCTTTGGGTGCCGCCTCTGTTAATACTTCACAGCCGTCCTTTGTTACCAACACATCATCTTCTATACGAATGCCGGTGAAGTGCCATTTTTTATCAACATGAGCCTGATCACGTATGTACAGACCGGGTTCAACAGTCAAGACCATGCCCGGTTCAAGCAGTCGCCATTCGCCACCCACTTTATAATCGCCGACATCATGAACGTCCATACCTAACCAATGACCGGTACGATGCATATAAAATTCGCGATAGGCGGCGTCTTCAATAAGCTGAGCGACATCGCCTTTCAGAATACCCAGATCAACCAAGCCTTGTGTCAGCACTTCTACCGCCACTTCGTGAGGCTGATTCCAATGATTGCCAGGTTTGACGGCCGCTATAGCCGCTTTTTGCGCATCTAATACCACCTGGTATAAGGCCGCCTGAGCTGGGCTGAATTTGCCATTAACAGGGAACGTCCGGGTGATGTCACCTGCGTAACATTCATACTCTGCACCAGCGTCTATTAATAACAAGTCGTTATTTTTCAGTTTGGCGTTATTTTCGATGTAGTGAAGGATGCAGCCATTTTCACCACCACCGACGATAGAAGGGTAAGCCGGAGAACGGCAGCCATGTTTCATAAATTCATGAATAATCTCGGCTTCGACTTCATATTCCCATTTGCCTGGTTTAGTAAATTGCATTGCACGAATATGCGCTTGAACAGAGGCTTTTGCCGCCTGTTTCATCGCTTTGATTTCCTGACTGCTTTTGAATAAGCGAAGCTCATTGAGGCAATGCTCTAACTCAATAATTTCAGTCGGTGAATGTTTTCCTGAGCGAGAGGCCTGTCGTAGGTGGTTTAACCAAGACACCATATGCTGGTCAAAGCTGGGTTGGTTTCCCATCGTGTAATAGACTTTTTCTTTGTCTTCCAGCAGGCCCGGTAAAATATCATCGAGATCGCTGATAGGGTAGGAATCGTCCGCACCAAAGTTATTTATGGCGCCATCCTGACCAGCACGGTAACCATCCCAGATTTCCTTGTCCAAATCACGTTCACGGCAAAACAAGATATATTCACCATGTTCTCGGCCTGGAATCAGCACAAGCACTGATTCAGGTTCATCAAAACCGGTAAGGTAATGAAAATTACTGTCACTACGGTAAGGGTAGTCAACGTCACGGTTACGGTTGGCGACGGGAGCATTCGGTAGCACGGCTATCGTGTCAGGCCCCATAATATCCATCAGGTGTTGACGGCGTTTGGCGAATTCTTTCTTTTGCATTAGTGTTCGGTAGCTTCGTCTGTAGGATCGGCAGGTTGTAACTCTCCATATAATAAAAAGAGTCCCATGCGGATGTATTCAACTAACTCTTCAAAGTTAGCACGTTCTTCTTCTGTATCTTCCACGTTTTCAAAGTTTACCTGGCTGATTTTGATCACATCGGTGACGTATTCCTGACAATCATCAGATAACTCGGTCTCATTAGTCATACCTGATGTACCGAGGCCATAGACTAGTCCCTGACACCAATCAGCCATCGCAGATAAACGCGAAACTATCGGAGCATTATCATCCGGAAGTTCAATCTGAAAATCGAAGTCGAGGCTGTTTAATGACTGAATGGTCTCGTCAAATAAATGTGTTAAATCTTGTTTTTCTTCTTCGGCTGGCGAAAAGTCTTCAAACAGCCGTACATACCAGTTTTTTCGATCAGCTAATGCATCCATACACAGCAAACCGCATAATGCGCCCTGGAGTTCTGCCAGGCTTGCCGGGCCATCACCTGTCTGATTATCGGGAGATAAGGATGGAAAATAGAGTTGTGACATAAAGTTAAAACCTGAATAATGACTAAAAAGATATCTTGTTCAATGTGATGCATTGGAACACAAATTGTTCCTATTATGACAGTTGTTGACCGAGTCGGCAGCGCACGTCTATAGTTAGGCTTTATTCTCGCACAGCGAAAGAACTCATATTAATGGATAAAAACGCGATACAACAATTGGAACAACAAGTGGATGAGCTACTTCGTACCAGTCGTCGATTGCGGGAAGAGAACATGTTGTTACGCTCACAGCAGACAGCATGGCTTTCAGAACGTACGCAACTGATCGAAAAAACCGATGTTGCTCGAAGCCGGATTGAGAAAATGGTTAGTCGTTTGAGAGAATTGGATAGCGAATTATGAGTTCACCGGTAACCGTCACCATTCTGGGTAAGGAATATCAAATTGCTTGTCCTGAGGAAGAAAAAGAAGCATTGATTGCGTCCGCAAAAATGGTCCATGACAATATGGAAAAAATCCGCCACACCGGAAAAGTCGTGGGGGTGGATCGGATTGCTGTGATGGCAGCATTAAATTTAGCGCATGAGTTGCTTATTTTTAAACATGACGAAGGTCATGACATGGAAAAAGTAAACAATAAAATTCTACAATTGAAAGAGCGTGTTAGCGCTTTTCTGGAAGAAGATAGACAGTTAGAGCTCTGAAAAACTTGAGCTAAGCCAACTTATTTTGCGTATCATTAGTTATGTCCCTGCGGTGCTCGATAGCGACATGTGTGTCTTGAGCCGATAAGCAAATGCTTAAGGAAACTGAAAATTAGAAGTTGAAAAACAAGCCCGCTTGACGGGAAGTTTGCCATCTTCATGAAGTTTCCCTCTTGAATCTCATGGTTCAAGAACCCCCGTCGCACCGACACTGTGGGGCTCAATTTCCCCTTCATCCTCACCTGATCCTAATCATAAAAAAGAAGCCGGTCATTATCGGTGGGGATGTTTTTCTTAGTCTGTTTATACGCCACTGTAAATATTATCTGAGTCGCTTTTTTCGGCTTTTTTGCTATGGCGGTTCCGTCTTGATGAATAGTTGTGATATGTTGCTGAAAAACATAATAACTATATCTAGAGAGGAATATTACTGATGTCATTGTTCGATAACCTAGCCGCTCGGCTATCCAAGAAACATATCATCGCCAAACCCGGATTTAATCGCTGGTTAATCGCACCAGCATCTGTTGCTATCCATTTATGTATTGGTTCAGTGTATGCGTGGAGTATTTTTAATCCTGCATTAACCAAACAATTTGGTGTAGTAGCGAGTGCCGCCGATGACTGGAGCTTTTCATCAGTAGTCTGGATTTTTTCAACGGCCATTGTTTTTTTGGGTTTAGCTGCTGCTATTGGCGGTAAATGGCTGGAAGAAGTCGGACCAAGAGCCACTGGATTTCTCGCTGCCTGTTTGTGGGGCGGTGGTTTTCTTGTTGGTAGTATCGGTATTGCCACACATGAACTTTGGCTTATCTATTTAGGTTATGGTGCTATTGGTGGCTGTGGATTGGGTCTGGCTTATGTCACACCGGTAAGCACACTGATTCGTTGGTTCCCTGACCGACGAGGAATGGCAACGGGGATTGCCATTATGGGGTTTGGCGGTGGCGCGATGATTGGCGCACCACTGATAACTTACCTACTGCGTTTGTATTATCAGATGCCGGAATATCTGGGCAAAGTGGCGGATGTTAATCTGATAACAGAGGCAGGCAGACGTTATGCTGACGTCGCTGGCCAACAAGTTGAAGTGGTTATTGCTTCTGCTGCCGATATGTTAAAAACCCCGATTCCAGGGCCAGAAGGGGTGTATGTCGTCGGTACTGGTGATACTGGTGCTACAAGCGTATTTATTACGCTGGGCATTGTTTACTTCATCGTGATGACAATAGCAGCGTTTAGCTTCCGCGTACCAGCCAAAGACTGGAAACCTGAAAACTGGACTCCTCCTGCTAAAAATGAATCAACAAAAAATCGTCTGATTACAGATAATCACGTTCATATTGATCAAGCATTAAAAACTCCTCAGTTTTATCAACTATGGATCGTCTTATGTTTTAACGTGACAGCAGGGATAGGGGTGATTGGTGTCGCAAAAACCATGATTACCGATATCTTTAGCCCTAGCTTGCCAGGTATCGTCGACGCCAGTTTTGCTGCCACCTATGTGTTGATGATCAGTGTCTTTAATATGTCAGGCCGTTTTTTATGGTCGACAGCGTCTGACTATATTGGCCGTAAGAATACCTATCATTGCTTTTTTGTTCTGGGCGCATTGCTGTATTTATCTATTCCTTATATTGCAACGCAAGCAAGTGTGAGCCCTAGTGTGACCGCATTAGTCATGTTTTATGCGGTAACCATGATTATCTTCACAATGTATGGTGGTGGTTTTGCCACTATTCCTGCTTATCTGGCTGATATTTTCGGTACGATGCATGTGGGTGGCATCCACGGTCGTTTATTAACCGCTTGGAGCACGGCAGGTATTTTGGGACCTTATGTCATTACGCATTTACGCGAAAACTCGCTGAATAAAGTCTTACATGAACTAGCAGCCAAAGTGGATCCGGCAGCCTTTTTACAAAAATTCGGGGCGAGTATCGATAATCTTGATCAATTGATCGCGGCAAAAACGGTGTCTATTTCACAGTTGATGGAAATTGCACCGGCAGGCACTTTGGATCCAACGCCTAGCTTGTATAACTCAACCATGTTCGCCATGGCAGGACTATTGATCATTGCCTTTATTGCAAATTTATCTATCCGTCCGGTAAGAGACAAACATCATGTTCACAATACGCATCCGGAATTAGCGCAAGAGCATAAATAGTTTTGAATGCTTTCAGAATAAATAAAGCCTGCTTTTTGCAGGCTTTATTTTTTAGAGTAGGGTGCGCTCAGCTTGTTTGCATATCGTCTCGAAGTTTTTGCATGACTGAACCAGTGTCAGGTCTGATTTTTCGCCAGAGATAAAAAGCTTCGGCAGCTTGTTCAACAAGCATCCCTAAGCCATCTACTGTTTTACTGACATTATGTTTTTTAGCCCATGCAATGAAAGCGGTGTCGGTATTGGCATACATCATGTCGTAACAACAAGTTTGCTCAGTAAAAATGCTGGCAGCTAAATCAGGTACTTCCCCCTGTAAGCTTGCTGCTGTGGCATTGATAATCACGTCGAAGTGACTATTTACCTCACTAAAGCCACCTCCCTCAATCTGGCCTAAATCAGCAAATAGCTCTGCCAGTTTTTTCGCTTTGCTGGCGGTTCTATTGGCAATAAAAAGCTCAGCAGGCTGGTAGGTCATTAACGGCGCAATCACACCACGCGCTGCACCGCCTGCACCAATTAATAAAACCCGTTTATCTTTTAAGTTAACATCATGGTTTTCAAGATCACGACATAAACCAATGCCATCAGTATTGTCTCCAAACATCGAACCGTTGTTTTCAAACATCAGGGTGTTTATCGCACCGGCACGTTGAGCACGGTCCGATAAATTGTCTGCCAGCTCCCATGCCTGTTCCTTAAATGGAACAGTGATATTAATGCCTTTTAATTTCAGAACATCACGTAGTTGCTGAAGACTTGGAGCCAGCGAGTCCAGTGGCACTTCTATTGCGGTGTATTCAATATCCTGCTGACATTGTTTGGCAAACTCCGCATGAATAAAAGGTGACTTACTATGTTTAATTGGGTGGCCGATAACGGCATATTTATCTGTCATAGATATAGCTAATAAATTTCTTGAGAATCAGATCCCAGCTTTCAGGCGCTGAGCAACATCTTTGGCAAAATAGGTCAGAATGCCATCAGCACCAGCGCGCTTGAAGGCAAGCAGACTTTCCTCAATCACCGCATCTGATAACCAACCGTTTTGAATCGCCGCTTTTAACATGGCGTATTCACCGCTGACCTGATAAACATAGGTCGGCTTTTTAAATGTCTCTTTGACACGGTATAAAACGTCAAGATAGGGCATACCTGGTTTGACCATCACCATATCAGCCCCTTCCTGAATATCCAATGCGACTTCATGCAAGGCTTCATCACTGTTGGCCGGATCCATCTGGTAGGTAAATTTGTTACCACTACCTAAATTACCTGAGCTGCCAACGGCATCACGAAATGGCCCGTAAAAGCTGGAAGCATATTTGGCGGAGTAAGCCATGATGCGCGTATGAATATGACTGTTGAATTCCAGTGCATCACGAATGGCGCCAATTCTGCCATCCATCATATCTGACGGTGCGACAATTTGAGCACCGGCTTCGGCATGAGATAGAGCTTGTTTAATCAGCACATCGACAGTCTGATCATTAACGATATAACCATCATCATCGAGTAAACCATCCTGGCCATGTGTTGTGAACGGGTCTAACGCGACATCAGTCATAATGCCCAGCTCAGGGAATTCTTTTCGTAATGCACGGACGGCTTGTTGAACAAGGCCGTCAGGATTATAGGCTTCACGTGCATCTTCTGTTTTTTTCTCAATAGGCGTGACAGGGAATAAGGCCATCACTGGCACACCAAGCGTATGAATGGTTTCGGCTTCTTTCAGAAGAAGATCAATACTAAGCCTGTCCACGCCAGGCATCGATTTCACTTCTTCACGCTGATTTGAACCTTCCAGAACAAAACAAGGATAGATTAAATCATTAACAGTCAGCACACTTTCCCGCATTAACCGTCGAGAAAAATCATCTTTACGCATTCTTCTTGGGCGTTGGTTAGGGAAACCACTATTGATTATTGATTGTGTCATGGCTGACCTCATTGATTACACATTAAACACTCCAATATACCCAAGCAATGCTAATGTCACCAGTGATTTTCTAATGTGTCTGGCATGAGTTTGTGTAGAGCGTATTTTTGTTATATTTTCGCTAGAGGGGATTAACCGTATAAAAGATAAGGTGATGTGATGGTAATTGATGTAGGCATCGTGCAGATGAATTCGTCCGAAAGCTATGAAGATAATCTGGCTTTTTCTGAGCGCATGATTGCAGAAGCCGCTGAGCGAAAACTCAATCTTTTAGCCTTTCCTGAAACCTTTCTCTATGTCGGTAATGACCATTCAGCGAAACATGATGTGGCCGAGAAACTGGAAACGGATATCCTGCCTCGCTTTAGCCAGCTTGCCAAACAGAGTAATTGTGCTCTATTGCTGGGCAGTGTGTATGAAATCACTGATGAAAACAGTGGAAGGTTGTTCAATACGTCTATCTTCATCGACCGCGATGGCAGTGAAAAAGCCCGCTATCAGAAAATTCATATGTGTGACGCCGTTCCACTGGGGTATATGGAATCAGCCGGCATAAAGCCCGGTAGTAAAACAGTAGTGCTTGATCATGAGCTGGGTCGGCTGGGATTTAGCATTTGTTATGACTTACGTTTTCCGGACTTGTTTCGAGCACTGTCAGACAAAGGCGCTGAAATTATTTTTGTTCCGGCGGCATTTTTTCTCCACACAGGTAAATATCACTGGTTACCACTGTTAATTGCAAGGGCTATCGAAAATCAGGTCTACATTGTCGCGCCGAATCAGTGGGGGAAACATTATGGTGATCGCATTTCATATGGTAGTAGCGTCATTATTGATCCTTGGGGAAGTATCCTGTGCTGTGCACCTGAAAGAGTCGGCCTCACCCTGAGTCGAATTGATATTGAGTATCTGCGTCAGGTTCGGTCGAATATGCCGCTACACACACATCGCAGACCGGAACTTTATATATAGAATCCTAGATACACTTCAGGAAATTGAAACAGTTATCGCCAACGCCGAAGGATAATCGTTTTTAGCGTGGACTCGACCGCCTGTTTTGCGATAAAATTGCAAAGATTTTGTCTGGGGAGAACGTCATGTTTGCCCCATTATTTTTATCTGGTGGAGGTTTCCCTTGCGAACGAGTGCGTTACTTGCTCTTGAAGACGGCACGGTTTATCACGGCGAATCGATTGGAGCCATTGGCCAGTCAGTCGGTGAAGTTGTTTTTAACACGTCAATGACTGGCTATCAGGAAATCCTGACCGATCCTTCTTATTGTCGACAAATAGTCACATTAACTTATCCTCATATCGGAAATACCGGTGTTAATGATGAGGATGAAGAATCTGACAACGTTTACGCAAGTGGACTTATTATTCGAGAACTGTCTCCTGTTGTAAGCAGCTGGAGAAGTGAACAAGCATTGGATGCTTACCTAGTCAAACACAATATCGTCGGCTTGGCAGGTATTGATACACGCTCATTAACACGTTTGATTCGTGAAAAAGGGGCAATGAAAGGCTGCATCGTCGCAGGTGATAACATTGACATTGAAGCGGCTATCGCTGCTGCAAAAGGCTTTCAAGGTTTAAAAGGGCTGGATCTTGCCAAAGAAGTCAGCACAAAAGAATCTTATGTCTGGGATGAGGCCTGCTGGCATATTGATGGTCAGTCTCAAGCGGCTGAACCGAAATATCATGTGGTGGCTTATGACTATGGTGCCAAGAAAAACATTCTGAGAATGTTGGTTGAGCGTGGTTGCAAGCTCACCGTTGTGCCGGCCCAAACCCCTGTTGAAGAAGTCTTAGCCCTTAATCCGGATGGAGTATTCCTGTCGAATGGTCCTGGCGATCCTGAACCCTGTGATTATGCGATAAAAGCGATTCAAACGTTGCTGGAAAGAGATATCCCGACTTTTGGTATTTGCCTTGGTCACCAATTGTTAGGTCTCGCCTGTGGCGCCAAAACAGTCAAAATGAAGTTTGGTCATCATGGTGCTAACCATCCTGTGCAAGAACTGCTGGCGGGATTGGTTATGATTACCAGCCAGAATCATGGCTTTGCCGTAGATGAAGAAACACTGCCAGACACACTGACAGCAACGCACAGATCATTATTCGATGGCACTTTGCAAGGTATCCACCACGTCAGCAAGCCTGCATTTAGTTTCCAGGGACATCCTGAAGCAAGTCCTGGTCCGCAAGATGCAGCTCCTCTTTTTGATCACTTCATCGATCTACTTGAACAAGCAACGGGTAAATAACACACGATGGCTAAACGTACTGATATTCAAAGTATTCTGATTCTGGGTGCAGGACCGATTGTTATCGGTCAAGCCTGTGAATTCGATTATTCTGGTGCACAAGCGTGTAAAGCGCTGCGAGAAGAAGGTTATCGTGTCATTCTGGTGAACTCGAATCCAGCCACGATCATGACTGACCCTAATATGGCTGATGCCACATACATCGAGCCTGTTACCTGGCAAGCTGTAAGTAAAGTCATTGAAGCAGAACGTCCAGATGCCATTTTGCCTACCATGGGCGGACAGACAGCGCTTAACTGTGCATTGGATCTGGAAAAACACGGTATTTTAGAACAATTCGGTGTCGAAATGATCGGTGCTGATAGTGAAGCTATTAACAAAGCTGAAGACCGTGACTTATTCCGTGAGGCCATGCGTAAAATTGGTCTGGATATGCCGCAGTCTGATATTGCGCACACGCTGGACGAAGCCTTACAGGTTCAAGAAAAATTTGGTTTCCCAGTGATTATCCGTCCTTCTTTTACTATGGGCGGTAGTGGTGGTGGTATCGCTTATAACAAGCAGGATTTTATTGAAATCTGTCAGCGTGGTTTATACCTCAGCCCGACCTCCGAATTATTGATTGAAGAGTCAATCATTGGCTGGAAAGAGTATGAAATGGAAGTGGTGCGTGACCGTAAAGATAACGCCATCATTATCTGCTCCATTGAAAATCTGGATCCCATGGGCGTTCACACAGGTGACTCAATCACCGTTGCCCCTGCTCAAACTCTGACAGATAAAGAATATCAAATCATGCGTAATGCCTCTCTGGCAGTATTGCGTGAAATTGGTGTGGATACTGGTGGTTCAAACGTACAGTTTGCTGTTAATCCAGAAACAGGTCGTCTGATTATCATTGAGATGAATCCACGTGTCTCGCGTTCTTCAGCCCTGGCTTCTAAAGCCACAGGTTTCCCTATTGCGAAAGTCGCTGCAAAACTGGCAGTAGGTTATACGCTGGACGAATTGCAAAACGAAATTACCGGTAATGCAACACCGGCTTCGTTTGAGCCAACAATCGATTACGTGGTGACAAAAGTACCGCGTTTTACGTTTGAAAAATTCCCACAGGCTGATAACCGTCTAAGTACACAGATGAAGTCTGTCGGTGAGGTGATGGCTATTGGTCGTAACTTCCAGGAATCATTACAAAAGGCTTTACGTGGCCTTGAAATTGATCGTGATGGTTTGACAGAAGTGATTGACCTGACTGAGGAAAACATAGCAGAAACATTACGCCGTGAGCTGAGTTTACCGGGCTCAGATCGTTTATGGTACGTAGCAGATGCCTTCCGTTATGGTTTCAGTTTTGATGAAATTCAAAAGCTGACTCATATAGACCCATGGTTCTTGATTCAAATTGAAGAGTTGGTGACATTAGAAAATCAACTTAAAGAATGCTCGCTTAACGATATCGATCAGCAGGAAATGTATGCCTTAAAACGCAAAGGTTTCTCTGATTCACGATTGGCTAAACTGTTACAAAAAACAGAAAAACAGATCCGTGAGTATCGTCAGGCGATGCAAGTACGTCCGGTCTATAAACGCGTTGATACCTGTGGTGCTGAGTTTGCAACTGGCACGGCGTATATGTATTCAACTTACGATATGGAATGTGAAGCCAACCCAAGTGATCGTGACAAGATTATGATTCTGGGTGGTGGTCCTAACCGTATCGGTCAGGGTATTGAGTTTGACTATTGCTGTGTTCATGCGGCATTGGCCTTACGTGAAGACGGTTATGAAACCATCATGGTTAACTGTAACCCTGAAACGGTTTCAACCGATTACGACACTTCAGATCGTCTGTATTTTGAGTCTTTGACGCTGGAAGATGTATTAGAAATCGTCGAGCTAGAAAAACCGAAAGGGGTGATCGTGCAGTTTGGTGGTCAAACACCGTTGAAACTGGCACGTGCGCTTGAAGCTGCGGGTGTTCCTATTATCGGAACATCACCAGATGCGATTGATCACGCAGAAGACCGTGAACGTTTCCAGCAAATGGTTGAAAAACTAAACTTGTTACAACCACCAAATAGACTGGCCCATTCTGTTGATACGGCTGTCGCATTAGCATCGGAAATTGGCTATCCCTTAGTGGTACGTCCCTCGTATGTATTGGGTGGACGCGCGATGGAAATCGTTTATAACGAAGAAGAATTACAACGTTATATGCTGAATGCGGTGAAAGTATCGAATGAATCCCCCGTTTTATTAGATCGTTTCCTTGATGATGCTATTGAAGTGGATGTAGATGCTATCTGTGACGGTAAAGATGTCCTGATTGGCGGCATTATGGAACACATTGAACAAGCTGGTGTTCACTCTGGTGACTCTGCTTGTGCCTTACCGCCATACAGCCTGAGTCAGGCAACACAGGACCAGTTGCGTGAGCAAGTACGTCAAATGGCGTTAGAGCTCGGCGTAAAAGGTTTAATGAATACGCAGTTTGCCATTAAGGGTGAGCAAATCTATATTCTTGAAGTCAATCCACGTGCGTCACGTACCGTGCCTTATGTGTCGAAATCGATTGGTGTGCCGTTAGCTAAGATTGCTGCGAGAGCCATGGCGGGTCGTTCACTGGTGGACCAAGGCGTAACGAAAGAGGTCATTCCTTCTTATTACTCTGTTAAAGAAGCGGTATTCCCATTCATTAAATTCCAAGGCGTTGATCCTATTCTTGGCCCTGAAATGAAATCGACGGGTGAAGTCATGGGGGTCGGCAGAACATTTGGTGAAGCTTTTGCAAAATCACAGTTAGCCGCTTCAGTTGTACTGCCTACTGGAGGCAAAGCCTTTATCAGTGTGCGTGAGGCTGATAAGGTAGCTGTTATACAAATTGCGAAAGACCTGTCCTCACTTGGTTTTGCATTGCTCGCTACACGAGGCACACAGCGTGTATTAGAAGAAGCGGGTGTGAATTGTGAGCCCGTGAACAAAGTCGCGGAAGGTCAACCTCATATCGTCGATATGATTAAAAATGATGAAATTGACTTGATTGTGAATACGACCGAAGGTCGCCAATCTGTTGCCGATTCAAGAGAAATTCGTCGTGCAGCACTGCAGCATCAAGTCAACTATACGACAACATTGGCAGCTGCTAGAGCCACTGTTCAAGCATTAAATAGCGAAGATATTGGCTCAGTAAACAGGCTGCAATCTTTGCATGGAGAGTTAAATTAATGGCTGTACCAATTACTTCACGTGGTGCTGAAGCACTTAAAGAAGAATTAAAACACCTGAAGATGGTGGCAAGGCCTGAAGTGGTTGCGGCTATTTCAGAAGCCCGCGCACATGGTGATTTAAAAGAAAATGCGGAGTACCACGCAGCAAAAGAGCAGCAAAGTTTTATCGAAGGTCGTATTCAGGAATTGGAGTCGGTATTGTCTAATGCTCAGGTAATCGACCCGGCTACTTTGCCTAAAGAAGGCCGCGTGGTATTTGGGGTGACAGTAACCTTATTAAATATAGATACTGATCAGGAAGTGAAATATCAGATCGTAGGTGACTATGAATCTGATATTAAATTAAATCGTATTTCTGTATCTTCGCCTATTGCACGTGCACTGATTGGTAAAGAAATTGATGATGTAGCAACAGTGCAAGCGCCAGGCGGTAATATCGAATATGAAATTATTGATATAGGTTACGAGGCGTAGAATGCTGTCTGGCTATTCAGGTGAAAGATTACTTTTGACCCTTTGGATCGGTTCTCTGTGGTCGATAGGATATTTAGCCGTACCAATGGCCTTTGCGAATTTAGAACTAACAATTGCCGGTGATTACGCCGGCAAATTGTTTTATGCCGTCAATATTCTAAGCCTTATAAGTGCCTGTATTTTGTTGATAAGCCGGTTATTTGTTTTTGGTGTCACCACATTTCATCGCTATTGGCGAAGCTGGCTTATTTTAGCCATGTTAATAATGAGTGTTGTCTTTCTGCTTTTTATTCAGCCTGATATGGCATCGATAAAATTATTAGACTGGCGTGCAGATCCTGTTTTAACTGAACGGTTTAATACGCTGCATAAACTAAGTGAGAGTATATATATGTTAATGAGCTTACTTGGTTTGATGTTAGTATTGACTTCAGACAAGCGTGCAGAAGCAGAGCAAACATCCTGATATGGCTAGAAGTAAATCAAGTCAAAGCTGGTTAAAAGAACATTTTGATGATCAGTATGTCAAACAGGCTCAGAAAGAAGGCCATCGTTCACGTGCGACTTTCAAATTAAAAGAAATTGATGATAAAGATAAACTCATTCGTCCTGGTATGAGTGTCGTTGATCTTGGCTCAGCACCTGGCGGTTGGTCCGACTATGCCTTAGCTAAGGTTGGCGATAGTGGTAAAGTCATCGCACTAGATATATTAGAAATGACCCCTTTGACTGGAGTACATTTTATTCAAGGTGATTTCCGTGAAGACGATGTACTAGATGAATTGAATAAAGTATTGGATGGTCGGCAAATAGACCTTGTATTATCGGATATGGCCCCCAATATGACAGGTGTAGGGTCGATAGATCAGCCTTCAAGTATGTACTTGGTCGAGTTGGCTTTAGATTTTGCATTGAATAATTTAAGTAAAAGCGGCTGCTTTCTTGTCAAAGTGTTTCAAGGCGAAGGATTCGAAGCTTTTTTGAAAGAAATGAGAGACAACTTCACGAAAGTTGTTACCCGTAAGCCGGGGGCTTCTCGAGCGAGAAGTCGTGAAGTTTATTTGTTGGGGCGTGGTCTCAAATAACATTTAATGGTAACCAGAGGTACCTTACATTGAATGACATGATGAAAAATATTGTTTTGTGGGTAGTCATCGCCGTTGTGCTGATGTCTGTTTTTAATAATTTTGGTCCACAAAGTAATGATTCAGGCAGCATGGATTATTCTAGCTTTATCAGCAACGTGAAAAACGGGGCTGTAGCCAGAGTTGATATTCAGGGCAGAACCATTTCAGGTGAACTGACAGATGGTAGTAAATTCACGACATATAGTCCTGATTACGATCCCGGTTTGATTGGTGATTTATTAGATAATGGCGTCACCATCAAAGCGGAACCAGCAGAAAAAACCAGCTTACTGATGCAGATCTTTATCTCATGGTTCCCAATGCTTCTATTGATTGGTGTCTGGATTTTCTTTATGCGACAAATGCAGGGTGGTGGCGGTAAAAACCCCATGTCATTCGGTAAAAGCAAAGCGCGCATGCTTAACGAAGATCAAGTTAAAGTCACCTTCAAAGATGTCGCTGGTGTAGAAGAAGCCAAAGAAGAAGTGGCTGAACTGGTTGATTTTCTGCGCGATCCAAGCAAGTTCCAGAAACTGGGTGGTCGTATCCCTCGCGGTATTTTGATGGCCGGCTCACCAGGTACAGGTAAAACCTTACTGGCTAAAGCCATTGCAGGTGAAGCTAAAGTACCGTTTTTCTCTATTTCTGGTTCTGACTTCGTTGAAATGTTTGTTGGTGTGGGTGCGTCGCGTGTTCGTGATATGTTTGAACAAGCGAAAAAGCATGCACCATGTATCATTTTTATTGACGAAATTGATGCTGTAGGTCGTCACCGTGGCGCCGGTATGGGCGGAGGTAATGATGAACGTGAGCAAACACTTAACCAATTATTAGTAGAAATGGATGGTTTTGAAGGTAATGAAGGTGTCATCGTTATCGCGGCAACCAACCGTCCTGATGTACTTGACCCTGCATTATTACGTCCAGGCCGTTTTGACCGTCAGGTCGTGGTACCGCTGCCTGACATTCGTGGTCGTGAACAGATCCTCAATGTGCATCTGCGTAAAGTACCAGCCGCTGATGACGTCGACGCAAGAGTGATTGCTCGTGGTACACCAGGCTTTTCTGGTGCAGACTTAGCTAACTTGGTTAATGAAGCGGCATTATTCGCTGCTCGCGGTAATAAACGTCTGGTTGGCATGGAACAACTTGAATTGGCAAAAGATAAAATCATGATGGGTGCAGAACGACGCTCCATGGTGATGAATGAAAAAGAGAAAGAGTTAACGGCTTATCATGAGGCTGGCCATGCCATCATTGGTCGTTTAGTACCGGGGCATGATCCTGTCTATAAAGTCAGTATTATTCCAAGGGGTAGAGCATTGGGTGTGACGATGTTTTTACCGACAGAAGATAAATACAGTTACAGCAAACAAACATTAGAAAGCCAAATTTCAAGTTTATATGGTGGTCGTTTAGCTGAAGAGCTTATCTTTGGTCAGGAAGCGGTGACTACCGGTGCGTCCAATGATATCCAACGTGCCACTGAGCTCGCTCATAATATGGTCACTAAATGGGGGCTTTCTGACAACATGGGTCCATTGTCTTATGGTGAAGATGAAGGCGAAGTTTTCTTGGGCCGTAGTGTGACTCAGCATAAAGCGGTGTCTGATCTGACAGCGAAACAGATCGATGAAGACGTAAGACGTGTTATCAACCGTAACTATGATCGTGCAAAACAATTGCTGATTGATAATATGGATAAATTGCACACTATGGCTAAACTATTAATGAAATATGAAACCATTGATAGTGATCAGATTGATGCCATTATGGAAGGGCGTGAACCGGGTGAGCCAAAAGACTGGACTGATCGTTCGTCTACACCACCATCTGGTGATACAGAGTCTGATTCTTCAGAAACACCTTCTGGCAAACCAGCTGATCAGCTGCATTAAAAACCAGGAAGTAATTACGTGATTTTTGATTGCGCGGGCAAGTCCTTGGACTTGTCCGTTCCTCGTATTATGGGCATCGTAAATGTCACTCCTGATTCATTTTCAGATGGTGGCAAATTTCTTAATCGTGATGCAGCCCTCAAACAAGCTGAAAAGCTTATCGCCGAAGGCGCGGATATTCTGGATATCGGCGGTGAATCTACACGACCTGGCTCAGATATCGTGGCGGAGCAAGAAGAAATCGAACGAGTCGCACCGGTCATAGAAATGATTAGTGCGGAATTCGATATTCCTATTTCTATCGATACTATGAAGCCTGGAGTCATGAGAGCAGCGGTGAAGGCCGGTGCTGGGCTCATCAACGATGTGAATGCTTTGCGAACTGAAGGCGCATTGGCAGCCGCTGCTGAGCTAAATGTGCCCGTCTGCTTGATGCACATGCAAGGTACCCCCCAAACTATGCAACATGAACCTCACTACAGTGATGTGGTTGCTGAAGTGAAGACGTTCTTGCTGGAACGCGTAGATACCTGTTTAAATGCGGGTATTAAAGCTGAACAGATCATGCTTGATCCTGGTTTTGGCTTCGGTAAACGTGCTCGCCACAACCTGAGGCTAATGAAACATTTATCCACTCTGACGGATTTACCATATCCCGTTTTAGTTGGCGTATCTCGTAAGTCTATTATTGGAGATATGTTAAAAGTCAGTGTAGATGAACGATTAGCGGGGAGTTTATCACTTGCTTCAATCGCGACATGGTTGGGGGCAAAGCTTATTAGAACTCACGATGTTAAAGAAACTCATCAAGCCGTAAAATTAAGTCAGGCAGTTATGCAGGTAGAAGATTTTGACTAAACAAAGACGTTATTTTGGAACAGACGGCATCCGTGGTCGTGTTGGTGATGGTGCCGTCACGCCGGACTTTGTATTAAAACTCGGTTGGGCCGTTGGTCGAGTCCTGGCGAAAGAACGTAATAGCAGGGTCATCATTGGTAAAGATACCCGTATTTCGGGCTATATGTTTGAGTCTGCCTTACAGGCTGGTTTATCTGCCGCAGGCGTTGATATTTATTTATTAGGCCCCATGCCTACCCCGGCAGTCGCTTATCTAACTCGTACCTTTCATGCTCAAGCTGGCATAGTTATCAGTGCTTCGCATAATCCTTATCATGATAACGGAATTAAGTTTTTTTCGGCGCAGGGGACAAAATTACCTGATGAAATAGAGCTGGAAATCGAGGCGATGCTGGAACAACCATTAAAAACGGTTGATTCAACCCGATTGGGTAAAGCACATCGTATTGGTGATGCGGCAGGGCGTTATATTGAGTTTTGTAAAAGTACAATACCAACTGGCATTGATTTAAGTGGGCTGAAAATCGTTGTCGATTGCGCGCACGGCGCTACCTACCACGTCGCCCCGGATGTCTTCAAAGAGTTGGGCGCACAGGTCATTGTTATGGGCGCAGAACCTGATGGTTTTAACATCAATCTAAACTGTGGCTCGACCGAACCGCGACTTCTACAACAAGCTGTGCTTGAAAATAAAGCCGATCTGGGGCTTGCCTTAGATGGTGATGGTGATCGTATCATTATGGTCGATCATCGCGGGGAAATCGTCGATGGTGATGAACTATTATTTATCATCGCCAGAGCAAGACAACGGATGGGAGCAAGTATGCCTGATGTTGTTGGTACACAGATGTCAAACCTTGGCTTAGAGCATGCGCTGGCGAAATTCGATATGTCACTTCATCGGGCAAAAGTCGGTGATCGTTATGTCATGGAAAAACTACAACAGGTCGGTGGTTTACTGGGTGGGGAAGCATCTGGTCACATCATTTGTCTGGACAAGACATCAACAGGTGATGGCATTGTTGCAGCGCTTCAAGTCGTTGCAGAAATTCAGCAAACTAACAATAGTCTGCATGAGTTACGATCTGTCGTAACAAAATATCCTCAACATTTGATTAATGTCAGAGTCAATAAAATGATTGACCTGAATAAAAATAATGAGATTAGCCAAGCCATTTCATCGGTAGAGAAAAGACTGGGAGATGAGGGAAGAGTATTACTCAGAGCCTCAGGAACTGAACCAGTTATTCGTGTCATGGTCGAAGGCATTGATGCCACATTAACCAAACAATTGGCTGAGGAACTTGCCTCTGTAATAGAGCAAGAGCTGAAAAATTAAATGAGATGTTTTGATAAGAGCCTCAGCTTATTCTGATAATTGCTTTGCCAGAAGTATTTCATACATTGCTTTATCCATAGTGGGTATGTAGTCTGATGTTTCATTTTATATTGAAAGAGAGTGTTAAGTGCGTAAACCACTAGTCGCTGGTAACTGGAAAATGAACGGCTCTAGTGAGAGTAATAAAGCACTACTTGAAGGCATACTCTCTAAAGCCGATACCTTCTCGGATATCGAGGTCGCGTTATTTCCGCCCTCTGTTTACCTGCAACAAGTACAATCTGCCCTTACAGGTACAGGTTTAGCTTGGGGGACGCAGAACCTGTCTCAGTTTGAGAAAGGGGCTTACACGGGCGAAATCTCGGCGAGCATGCTGGTAGATTTTGGCTGCAAATATGTATTAATAGGCCACTCAGAAAGACGTTGTTTATATGCTGAGTTAGATCTGGATCAATGTCTGCTTGATCGCATTATCGCTGAAAAATATGAAATGGCAGTCAGAGCGGGTATTACACCAATTATCTGCATTGGAGAAAGCCCGGACGAGCATGCTGTTGGTCGTACCGAAGAAGTGGTGTTGCGATTACTCGATACTGTTATTGCGCATCAGGGCGTTGAAGGGCTCGCTCATACGGTTTTAGCATATGAACCGGTATGGGCTATCGGCACAGGCCGCTCAGCCACGCCAGAATGGGCGCAAGACGTACATAGTTTTATGCGTCAACGTGTAGCAAAACACGATAAAGAGATAGCAAAAAATATAAGAATACTTTACGGAGGCAGCATAAAAGGTAATAATGCTGCGCCATTGTTTCTACAACCTGATATTGATGGTGGACTTGTCGGCGGGGGATCACTCGACGCCGATGAATTTGTTAAAATATGTCAGGCCGCAGTTTTAAAATTAGGTTAACAACACATGCACGCGATTATTCTCACAGTTCATATTATTGCCTGTCTTTTGCTGATTGGATTTGTTCTGATTCAGCACGGCAAAGGCGCTGATGCAGGTGCTGCATTTGGTGGCGGTGGCGGCGGTGCCTCAGGTAGTCTGTTCGGCAGTCAGGGCTCAGCTTCATTTTTAAGCCGCGCCAGTGCGATCTTAGCGACTATCTTTTTCATCACAAGTCTGACACTAGCTTATTTTTCTGTGGATACACCAGGAAAAGCAAAAAGTGTGACTGAGTCTGTGCCGACAACAGAGCAAAAAGTCGATAAAACACCTGCAGATTTACCTGAATTACCGTAGAATACGCAACCTTGATTACCCTTGCCGACGTGGTGGAATTGGTAGACACGCTATCTTGAGGGGGTAGTGCCTTCGGGTGTGCCGGTTCGACTCCGGCCGTCGGTACCAAATTAAAAAGAGCCTGACTAATGTCAGGCTTTTTTTTGCCTATAGACTTTAGTAAAAACAACGAAATAATAAACTTTACATCATGAGGACTAGGAATAATTGGTGAAGTAGGTAATATCTACCTCAATATATTACTTACTTAGATAAGGAATTTTTTTCATTATGGAAAATATCGTCTGGCATAAACACAAGGTAGAAAAGTTAGATCGATCAAAACAAAAAAAACAAAAGCCCTGTATTTTGTGGTTTACAGGTCTAAGTGGAGCAGGTAAGTCCACGGTTGCAGATGCTGTAGAACAAAAGTTATTTGAGTTGGGACATCACACTTATTTACTTGATGGTGATAATGTCAGACATGGTCTAAATAAAGATCTGGGCTTTTCTGATGCCGATCGCATTGAGAATATTAGACGAATCGGGGAAATGGCAAAGCTATTTGCTGATGCCGGTCTGATTGTCATGAGTGCTTTTATCTCACCGTTTCGCAGTGATAGACAAATGGTTCGTGATCTTGTTAAAGAAAAAGAATTTGTTGAAGTTTATATCTCTACACCTCTCAGTACTTGCGAAGAGCGTGATCCCAAAGGTCTCTATAAAAAAGCCAGAAGTGGACAAATAAAAAATTTTACCGGCATTGATTCCGATTACGAAGTACCACATCATCCTGAAGTAACACTCAATACAGCTGAACTCAATGTAAATGAGTGCGTTGATAGAGTGATTTCCTACTTAAAACAAAACGAGATTATTTAAAGCTAATGACAAACTTTGATGTTTTTAATGGCGATGCTGATGGTATTTGTGCGTTAGTTCAATTGCGATTAGCTAATCCCATTCGCTCTGAACTAATTACTGGTGTTAAGCGAGATATAAAATTACTGAGTAGGGTCGATGTAGAAAAAGCGTGTCAAGTCACAGTATTAGATGTCTCAATGCAGAAAAATCATGATGCGCTGCTAAATCTGCTATTGAATGATGTCGATGTGTTTTATGCCGATCATCACAACCCAGGAGAGCAAATCAGTCATCCTCGTTTACAAGCACTGATTGATATGCATCCCAATAAATGCACTGCGTTGATAATCAATGAGTACCTAAATAATGCCTATGAATTATGGGCGATAACAGCGGCTTTTGGAGACAATCTTGCCAGTGTTGCTGAAGATTATGCTAAAAAAATCCACCTTGATGAAAGTAACATAATCAAACTCAAAACCCTGGGGCAGCATATTAATTACAACGGCTATGGTGCCAGTATTGACGATTTATTCTTCGCGCCTGATGAGTTGTATACATGTTGTGTTAACTACCGCTCTCCGCTAGATTTTATTGATGACAATGCTGAAATAATTGAGACTCTGAACTCAGGCTTCAACTCTGATTTGGCACAGGCCAAACAACAAAAGCTTAGCTATGAAAATGAGACAGTGGGAGTAATCACACTACCTGATGATAAATGGGCAAGACGTATTAGTGGTACCTATAGTAATTATTTAAGCAATCAGTATCCTTCACGGGCACATTTAATTCTCACTGAAATACCTGAATCATCTGCTTACGTGGTGAGCATAAGAGCACCCAAAATACGTCAAGAAGGAGCTGATTATATTGCAGGCCAATTTGATACTGGTGGAGGTAGAAAAGCAGCTGCAGGTATTAACTTCATGAAAGAAGATGAATTGCCTAGATTAATCTCTGTTCTTGAAAGCTATTACAAGAGCGAAGCGAATTAATCCTGCATCATTTATACTTAAACTATAGATGTCACTCAATACCAATAAATACTAATAAGGCAAAAAGGAACAAATGGCTCAAGGCAGGATTAGACAATACGATGCAAAAATTAATGCGATATCACGCCTGATTGATAGTGGCATTATCCTGCTTACCTTTTTAGCCTTATTTGATATTTTTAAGGCGGGATGGGATGTCCTTTATATATGGAGTCTCTTATTCGCTATTTTATTGTTTAATTTTTTTGCCGAATCTCAAGATGCCTATCGTTCATGGCGAGGCACAGCATTGCGAGAAGAAGTTTCGGCAGTTATGTTTTCATGGTTTACCAGTGTTTTCATTCTGGTGATGATTGATATCTTTTTCATTCACTCTGGTAGTTATCTGGATAGCTTTGTTTTTTTATGGTTTTTATTGACGCCAATTGAATTAATTTCCTGGCATGCCATTGTGAGAACATCGTTGGCAATCCTCCGGGCTCGCGGAGTCAACACCAGAAACGTTGCTATCGTTGGTGAAACAACTTTGGGAAAACGTCTGGAGCGTGCATTTAATGAAATGGACTGGTCAGGATTCAGGCTGGTAGGTTATTACGATGACCGCTCACAAAAACGAGTCGAAACGGAACCTAACTTAGTCGTTACCAATAAAAATGTGGGTGATTTCAATCAGCTGATTGAGGACTGCAAAGCAGGTAAAGTGGATACGGTGTATATCACTCTTGCTATGTCAGCAGAGCATAGAATACGGCATATAACCGAGCTGTTGGCAGACAGCACCGCCTCAGTATACTTAGTACCAGACTTGTTCACGTTCAATCTTCTTAATTCACGTTGGGTGGATTATCAGGGCATCACGGCTATTTCAGTTTATGAAACGCCCTTTGCTGGTATCGATAGTATATTGAAACGATTAGAAGATATTATCCTCAGCTCCATTATTCTGATGATTATTGCTATACCCATGTTGATTATTGCCGCTGGGGTGAAGTTCACATCTAAAGGTCCTGTATTTTTCAAACAGACCCGTTATGGTGTGGATGGTGAAAAAATTAAAGTATGGAAATTCCGTACAATGACAGTCACGGAAGATGGTGAAAAAGTCACACAAGCTCAAAAAAATGATAGCCGAATTACGCCTTTTGGTGGTTTCCTGCGTCGAACGTCTCTTGACGAGCTTCCACAATTTTTTAATTCTCTCGGTGGGTCGATGTCCATCGTTGGACCACGACCACATGCTGTAGCACATAATGAGCAATATCGTGCGCAGATTCAGGGATATATGCTGAGACATAAAGTGAAACCGGGCATTACTGGGCTTGCACAGATAAATGGTTTTAGAGGTGAAACAGATACGCTGGATAAAATGCAGGGACGGGTGCATTATGATTTGAAATATATCCAGAACTGGTCGTTATTACTCGATCTTGAGATTATTTTTTTAACCCTGTTCAAAGGGTTTGTCGGTAAAAATGCCTATTAATTGTTTGTTTAGTTTTAATTAGTAATGTTACTTACTAAATATACTTGTTACTTACTTTGAGACACAGTATCATATCCTTACTGTTAAGGTATCGGTGTAAAGCATATACACCAGATAATACTAGTTATCGTAAATATCTTAATAGCAATCAGAACAATAGACATCAACGGTGATGGCTTTGTAGCAAGATCATACTGGTCTTACACAATGTCGGCGTGTTTGATGTTGTGTAATTAAAGCCAAACTCGCTGTGAGGCGGGGTCGGAAAGCCACAGATCTTTAAATCTACATTTAAAGATGGCTGGGTTGCATTGCTTGTTTTTTCGAATTCTTATGCATAAGGAAATTATTATGAAAAAAGCGATGCTATTTATCGTAGCTTTATTGTTTTCAGTAAGTGTTAACGCCGCAACGTTATCTCTGACTGAAGCTGGTTCAACTAACGCAAGTCAAAGTGTTGATTTGTCTGGCAGTTCAGTTGTTTTAGCTGGTGGTACTGTTTCATCAAAAAGTACTTGGAGTTCAGCTTTTTCACTAACAACTGACACAGATACACCTGTTGTAATCGCATGGTCATTTAACCCTGCAATTACTGGTGCAACATTAGTTTTTGGTACATTGGGTGACACTGTGTCATATGCAATTACTGAAGACTTCAGCTTCACGGCTATGTTGACTGCAGGTACTAGCTATATCTTGAGCATTATTGATGCTACATCAGGTGTGGTTAAATATGACGTATCAGTATCGGCTGTACCTGTACCTGCTGCTCTATTCTTGTTTGCCCCTGCTTTATTAGGCTTTTTGGGTATGCGTAGAAAAACAGCTGTTGCAGCATAAAAAATAACAATTTTGATAAAAAAAGGGAGCTTTGGCTCCCTTTTTTATATCTCTAGAACATTAATTTTAAATTCTAAATGTACAAAATTGTACCAAGGTACAATAGACATGGGTGGACAATGCTCCATATCATTCACTCATCTGAAAAAGTCAGATAGGTGATTATCATATCTTATGGATATGGTAATTTAACAAAAGCCAAACTCGTCGTGAGGCGGGGTCGGAAAGCCACAGATCTTTAAATTTAAAGATGGCTGGGTTGCATTGCTTGTTTTTTCAACTTATGCATAAGGAAGTTTATTATGAAAAAGGCGATGCTATTTTTAGTAGCTCTCATGTTCTCTGTCGGTGTCAATGCTGCAACATTGACTCTTACTGGTATCGGATCAAGTGGCGCAACACAATCTGTTGATGTAAATAACAACAGTACTGTACTCGCTGGTGGTACTGTAGGTGAGGTTGGTAACTGGTATTCACAATTTGATCTTACCTCTGATACAGCTACCAACGTGAAAATTGAATGGTCTTTCAATCCATTCACAGCTTTAACAGGCGCAACAGTAAAATTCGGAGAAATCACTGGCCCTAACGGCATTTACTTACCAGGTGCACAAACCTTTGTTATTACTGGTGATTTTAGTTTCACTGCATTTTTAGCTGCAAACGTTTTCTACGGTTTAGATATTATTGATGCAGCCTCTAACATCTTAAAATACGATGTGTCAGTATCTGCTGTGCCTGTGCCAGCAGCATTATTCTTGTTTGCTCCTGCCTTATTAGGTTTCTTAGGGCTTAGAAGAAAATCAGCAGTTGCTGCATAAGAATTAAGATTTAAGTTAACAGTAACTTAACTGTCACAAATTGAAAGGGAGCAAAAGCTCCCTTTTTTTTTGAAAAATAGAGTGTTAATATCAATTTTGAATGTTATTTATAGATAAGGATTTTCCCTCATGCTTAAGCGCTTCCTTGTACTTTTTGTTGCACTTGTTTCTCTATTTTCTTCAACGACGTTTGCTGCAGAACGCTATTTATTAAATTCAGGTGACGTTTTAGACATTTCAGTATGGAATGAAGAGTCTTTGCAAAAACAAGTAACGGTCCTGCCTGATGGTGTTATTACCTTTCCTTTAGCAGGAGAAGTTGTAGCTAAAGACAAAACGGTGGCGGAGGTTGAAGAAGAATTAACTAAAAAACTGAGCGAATACCTGGCAGATCCGGTTGTTACGGTCTCTGTCACAAATGTTGAAGGTAATAGAGTTCATATTTTAGGGAAAGTATTAAACCCTGGCTCATTTGTAATGAATCAACCCTTAGATGCCATGCAAGCGCTAAGTTTAGCCGGTGGTTTATCGCCCTATGCAGAAGAAAACAACATTATCGTGCTTCGCAGAGATGGGACTAAGCAACAAGTCTTACCCGTCAAATATGCAGAGATAAAAAAAGGCAAAGCATTAAATACCAACATTACATTGGAAAGTGGCGACGTTATTATCGTACCTTAAGCAAAATACCCGAGACACGTGTCAATGATAAAATATATTCCGGTATTATTGCCTTGCCTGCTAATAAATACCGCTTCAGCAGCAGAATGGGTATTTAATGCACAGGCTGACCCTAAGTTTAAATATGATGATAACGAGCTACTTCGTGAAGATAAGTTAGACGATTTCAGTTTAAATATTGATCCTACTTTAACTTTAACGCGATCATTAGAAAACTCAACATCAGAAGTGCGTTTAGGATATAGAATTAGCAGATACAAAGAGCTAAAAGAGTTAGATAAAGAGAATCCTTTCTTTGGTTTTAATACGTCTTACGCAACTGAAAGAAGTACTTATGGTCTGACGTTAGATTATGCCGAACGTGAGTCACGTGATATTGCTGAAGAAGATACGGCTGATTTTAGTAATACATCAACCACAGTTACCAAAAGTATCTCGCCATCATATAGCTACAGATTGACAGAGTTAGACACGATTAGCACCAGTGCTTCTTATCAAAAACGAAACCAATCAGGTTCATCTACTAGAGCAGATCCAATTTTAGGTACCAGTTCGAATCTCACTGATAATGAAACTCTTAGTTTAAACTTAGCATTGCAACATCAGTATACAGAACGACTTAATGCTGGGGTGTCATTAAGTTATGTTAATTATCAAGCAGAATCTGACAGGCTCGATAATGAATACGATTCCTACTCGCTAGGACTGACAAGTGAATATCAATTGTCTGAACTTTGGTCTGTCAATGGTCTAGTTGGTGCTCGATATTTGGATAGCGAAAATAATCCTATAAGTGGTTTAAAAACTTCTGACCAGAGTACTGGCTTGAACTATTCAATAAGTACAACACGAGAGGACGAGCTGAATAGTTATACTGTCTCAGCAAGTCGCTCTTTACTACCTTCGAGTTCAGGTGATGTAAATCAACAAGATTCATATACTTTTAGTTATCGTAGGAAGTTCACTGAGAAATTAACAGGTAGTTTATCTACCAGTTATAAACTTTATACCAGCGCAGATGATCTTAATGACAGAGAAGTTAAGTATATATTTTTCTCTCCCAGTTTAAATTGGAAATTAGCAGAAGATTGGGGAATAAACTTTTCATATAAATATCGGAATGTTGATGAAAAAGATGGAAAAAATGTCGACAGTAACGCGTTTTTTATAAATTTTGACTACAATTGGAACGGTATTCGTTTTTCTCGTTAGACAACAGTAAAGAGCAATAGTAAATGGAAGAAGAAGTAAAAGGCTTAGGGGATTATCTCAATATTCTCTGGCGCAGGAAGTATTGGATAATTACTCCCGCCGTGCTGTTGGCTATAGCGACAATGGTAGTAGTGTTTTCTCTACCCGCTACTTATAAATCTCAGGGGACGATCCTGATTGAATCGCAAGAAATTCCGAATGATTTAGTTCGTTCAACCGTCACAAGTTATGCTGACCAGCGTATCGAAGTCATCAAACAACGATTGATGACGACTTCCAGAGTAATGGATATGGTCAAAAAATATAATCTTTACGTGGCTGAACGTCAAAAAACGGCAGCTACTTCTTCTATCGTTGAGTTGTTTAAGTCCAATGTTAGTGTGGATTTAGTCCAGGCGAATGTCACCGACCCTGTAAGTGGTCGTGCTAAAAGAGCCAGTATTGCTTTTACCGTCTCGTTTATGGATAAATCGCCTCAAAAAGCACAACAGGTAGCGAATGAACTGGTTACTGAGTTTTTGAATGAAAACGTCAAAGCCCGAACTGATCGTGCGGCAGAAACGAAAGACTTCCTGAAAGAAGAAGGGGATAAGTTTCAGGCAAAGGTGCGTGAACTGGAAAAACAAATTGCTGAGTTTAAAGACCGCTACAGTGGTAGTTTGCCTGAATTATTGCAGTACAATCTTTCTATGATTCAAAGGTTAGGGGAGGAACAAACCTCTAATCAAAACGAAATATTACTATTGAAAGATCAAATCACGACACTAAGTTTGCAACTTTCAACTGTCCCAATGTATCTGCCTTTAGGTGTCACAGCAAGCAGCTCAAATGAACCAAGTAGTTCTGAAGTTAGACTAGAACAATTAAGAGTTGAATATAGCACCTTATTATCAAAATATGAGCCAACTCATCCTGATGTGGTAAGAGTCAAACGACAAATTGATGCCTTAGAAAAAGAATTAGGCGTGACCGGCAATGATGCTCAAGTGATTCAGGCTGAATTAGAGCAGGCTAAAACAGAGTTGAATACTCTTAGTGAAAAATATGCTGATAGTCATCCTGATATAAAAGCGCAAAAAAATAAAATTGCCAGTCTTGAGGACCGCCTTAAAAAAGCAGATAGCCAGCCGACTGAAACGAAACCATCTAATGATCGTTTGAACCCAGCCTATGTGCAGCTTAAGTCAAAAATTGACTCTACTGAGAATGAGGTGTCTAGGCTTCGTAGCAGGCAAGAAGAAATTAAAACCAAACTGGCTGAGTTTGAGCGTCGGGTATCTGAAACATACCAGGTACAACGCGCTTATGATGAGCTGACACGTGATCATGAGAATACTGTCGCAAAATATCGTGAGTTACGCTCTAAGCAGTTACAGGCTGAGCTGGCTCAAAATCTTGAGTCTGAAAATAAAGGTGAAAGCTTTACCTTGATTGAACCTCCTGCGGTTCCATCAAAAGCCGAAAAGCCCAACAGACCAAAATTGTTAGTGTTGGGATTAGGCGCATCAGTAGGTGCAGGGCTGGGTCTGGCATTTTTAGTTGAGATGTTTTTTGGTGGTGTTAGAGGCTATACACAAGTAGCTCATATTGTAGGTAAATCACCACTTGTTGTGATTCCTATGATTACAACAACCAGAGAGCTTGCTCGTAGGAAAACATTAAGAAACCGCTGGATTATAGTGGCTATCATCCTCGCGATAATTTCAGTCATTGCAATACATTTTTATGTCATTAATCTCGAAGTGCTCTGGTATCGGTTGATGCGTAAAGTCAGCTTGCTGTAATCGTGACGTTATACTTCTGAGTAGGAAATAAGAATGGATAGAATTCAAAAAGCCCTAGATAAAGCCAAGCAGAAGCATGCTGGGATCGAAGTCGAGCCAGATAATACTCTTAGTCAAACAGAGATAGATCAAGCCCCATCTTTTCCCGAAGATCCGCTAGCCCCACCTCTACAGAATATTGAATATACGCAAACAAAAGTGGTTAAAACGCCACCCAGTGTTCTGGAAAACAATCGGGTTATTGCCGGTCATTACAACAATCCTCAATCAGCAGTGTTTCGTATGTTGCGTACACAGGTACTGCAGAAAATGCGGCAGAATGATTGGCAGACAATTGCCATTACCTCGCCAACAGCGGGGGAAGGTAAATCATTGGTCTCAGCTAATCTTGCTGTTGCCATTGCTATGGAACTCAACCAGACAGTGCTTTTAGTCGATATGGACTTGAGAAATCCTTCGATTGCCAGCTACTTTGGATTAAATGTGGAAGCGGGCTTAAAAGAGTATCTAGAAGATGATTTGTATCTTCATCATGTTCTTGTAAACCCTGGCGTAGAGAGGCTGGTTATATTACCAGGGAAGGGAAGAGCTGAAGACTCAGCCGAGTTACTCTCAAGCCCAAAAATGGCATCATTAGTGAAAGATATTAAATCGCAATACAACTCGCGATTGATTATTTTCGATGTACCGCCTTTATTACAGACGGACGATGTTTTAATGTCTTCCAATTATTTTGACTGTACATTACTGGTGCTGGAAGATGGAAAAAATAATGAAGAGAACATTAAAAAGTCATTACAGCTATTAGAAGGTTCACATCTTGTCGGGACTGTGCTTAACAAAGCAGAAAGACATCCAACCCATCAGAATTATTAATTCATGTATACAGAACATTTTGGTCTGAATTTCAAGCCGTTTAACCTAGTACCTGATCCTAAGTTTTTATATCTTAGCCCTGTACATAAAAAAGCCTTAACCATGCTCGAATATGGCTTAATGAGTCAGGCGGGTTTTACAGTCGTTACCGGAGAGATTGGTGCCGGTAAAACAACATTAATTCGGTCTCTGTTAAAAAAACTGGATGATGAATACCTGATCGGATTGATTAACAACACAAGTGAATCCTTTGGCGAATTAATGGAGTGGGTACTTGATGCACTCGAAATCCCATCATCAGCCACTGATAATGCGGGTCGTTATCGTGATTATGTTGATTTTGTTATTGAACAACATGCAAAAGGTAAAAAAATCGTTCTGATTGTAGATGAGGCTCAGAACTTATCTGTTAAGGCTTTGGAAGAGTTGAGGCTACTCTCAAACGTCAATATTGATGCAGATATCTTTATGCAATTAGTATTAACTGGCCAGCCTGAACTCAGTGATAAACTTAATTTACCCGAGCTTGAACAGTTTGCACAACGTATTGGCGTTGAGTATCACCTAAAAGCATTGAGCTATCCAGAAACCCAAAAATACATCGAACATCGGATGGAAATTGCCGGTGCAGACCATAAGATTTTTACCAATGAGGCTTGCGCTGCTATCTTTTGCTACAGTGAAGGTGTTCCAAGACGTATCAATAATCTATGTGACTTCGCCCTAGTTTATGCTTTTGCTGATGATTCGAAAGAGGTCAATGTCAATACTGTAATCGACATGATTAAAGATAAACGTTCATCTACCATTATTAAAACGAAAGACAGTCAAAACCCTGATGTTAAACGTGTTCGTAGCTGGCTTTTAGAGCTCTACAACGTCCATCTGGTCTGATTTCTTTCAAGTTAATTAAAATATTCTTTTGCACAAGAATATTTCTCTAAATGAGAAGTTCATCAAGTATGAAGCTAGTATTAAGTAACGGATAGCGTTAGAGTTACCGGTAACGTTAACGTATTAAGAGGTACGTGTTATGTCTATCAAATATAAAATATTTTTAGCAATTTTTTGCATGTTCCTGACAAGTACGCAAGTATTGGCTGATTGCATTGTTACTAATAATAACTTCAATAAGTCATCAAAGATTATTTTTGTTAATCAATATAACGGAAGTGATCAGCTTGCAAAAACATACTCTCTTGATAATATTCGAAACCCATACGAAGCGAACAACGTGGCAGCTTTTCAAAGTATTGAAAAGGCAAAGTCATTAGCCAATAAACGAAATGGCGATCTCATTTTAATCAAAGCTGGCCGTCAGTGGACAAATTACGAAGCATGGGAAGGTAACAAGTTATCGGACTTTAATAAAGAAGTCATGAAGGCAAGTGGTATGTCACAAAGACAATGTCAAGGTGAGTCATTAACTTGGGTGCCTTCTGCTGTAACTGATAATCAGCCTTCTAAAGCACCTGTTACAACAGATTCCACTAGCAATAATGATGAAGTGACTCTAGCTCGAACTGAAGAAATATCTCGTTCAAGACTCCCCAGAACCTTATCGACAAATACAACTAATAAAGAGACATCTTCATCAACATCCTCAAGCAACCGTTCGAGAAGTTCAGGTGGAAGCACCAGCGGCGGTGGCAACACCGATATATCCTCTAATGATAATGTACAAGCATCAAATCAAAACTTGTTAATAAATTCAACTACCTATAATAGCTCAAGAAGTAGAAGTACGAGTTCTGCTGCAGCTAATCTTACTGATAATTCTGAGACTCAGGACTCAAGTATTGATAAGTCAGCAGATGGCATAACCAATACAATTAACTATACTGAACAAAATATAGACTTAACAAGCTGTGAAGCAGATGCGCCATGGCGAGCAGCTATTCAAACATATCCTCAGGATAGCAATGGCTGGTCGATCATTACTCCTGATACCGATACGAAAATTGCTTATGTAAGCTCAACTGATGGAAATGATTTTACTGCACGGTCTTATACAAGCTCTGAAATAGAAAATGTATATAATCCTAAAAATATCCAACCATATAAGTCATTATCACTTGCACTAGCTCAGTTAAGAGAAGGAAAAGGTGATTTTATTCTTTTAAAAAAAGGCGATAAATTTAGCATTGACAAGACAATACGTTTACCATCAGGAAAGTCTATACTTCATCATACAGTATTAGGGGTTTATGGAGATAGTAACAAAAGACCGGTTATTGACACTAAGACCTTTACTGCCATCAAGTTAATCAAGAGCAAGAAATTCATAACCGTTTTTGGAATAGAGTTTTATCCAAGTGGCTTAGATCCAAATTCATCAAGCTTCGTTGGCTGGAATAATGTCTCGGGTGCTACAGGCTTCTCTAGTGTAAGTGGAGATGAACAGGTTGAAAGTTTATTTTTAGAGAATAATCGTTTTAGTTTTTATAGAAATAACATCTATATTGGTGGTGCGGAAACAAACAAAAATATCATCCTTCGAAGAAATGAAATACTGAACTCATACAGTACAAATGGTCACTCCCAAGGTATTGCTCTAGGAAATATTAATGTTGGTTTAATTGAACAAAATGTTTTAGATCACAATGGTTGGTATCAGCAACGACCTCAAAATGTACCAATGAACACAGCTTCATATGGTTATGCGACATATTACAACCATAATGCATACATTACCGATAGTTCTAACTTGGTGATAACAGAAAATCTATCGTCACGCTCCTCCAGCATTGGAATGAAGTTCGCATCAAATTCCAATTCTGAACTGAAGCTTGATACGATTAATTCTTATAATATTTTACTGAAAGATAATGTAATCATAGAAGGTGAAGTAGGATTCTCGCTTGGAGGTAACAAGGACTTCAATAATGGATATCGTTGGGACAATATTATCGTTGTAGATAATGTTTTTACAAATATTGGGCGTACTCGACCAACTAACAGAGCACTGGCTTATAACATCGATATTAATGATTGGCAGTCAGGTTTTGTATGTGGAAATAAAGTTACTGACAACGCGGCTAATCTAACCAATATCTATGGTATAAATGTAGCGGGGCATACACGTGATTTGATAGTGAAAAATAATAGTTTCATAAATCTTGGCATTGAACAAGATAAATCATATCTTGATTCTGCTACTAATATTACTGGGAGTAATAACTTTTATCTATCAAAAGTCAGTGATGTAAATTATTTTGACATGTATGTGACTAGTCAGGGAAAAGCAGATTATCAATCATACATAGAATCAACACTTGATAAACTTAAAAATAATCTTGCAACCTATTACGATGTAAATAGAGTTATTAAGTTCATTAACCCAAGAATAGCGATTACAAAACAGACTTATCAGGCAAAGGAATAGATTTAATAATGAAAGTTTTGATTCTGGCAGAGCAATGTAATCCTGACTGGCCTTCATTGCCAGGTTTTTCATACGCGCTTGCTAATGAAATTGCTAAGAAAACAAATGTAGTATTAGTGACACATATTAGAAATAAACAAAATATCGAATCCACAGAAAATAAAGTAATAAAAGAGATTATCTATATCGATACAGAAGTCATTGCTAAACCACTACATAAACTCAGCGAATTTTTAAGAAAGATCGGGATTGGTGGCTGGATGACTAAAATGGCATTAAAGTATCCACAATACATTCTGTTTGAAAAGAAAATTTATAATCAGCTAAAAGATAGAATTGAAAATGGAGAATTTACCTGCATTCACCGGATTTCTCCAGTCTCCCCAACACTTCCAAGTTTATTGCCAACAAAAGTAAACATACCTTTCATTTTGGGGCCACTAAACGGTTCTTTACCTTGGCCAAAGCAGTACAAGGAAGAAATCAAAAAAGAGAGGGAATTGATTTCTCATATCAGAAACATTTTCAAATACTTTCCTTATTACAAAAAAAGTTTTCAATCATCGAGACTAATTTTATCAGCTTTCAAACACTCAGATAACGACGTGCCTCTGACGGAGAGACATAAAATTATTCGGTACAATGAACTGGGGGTCGATACTTCGATCTACATTCCGTCGTTGGAGTTAAAAAAAGATACAAAAAACAAAACTCGCTTTTTATTTGTTGGAAGACTGGTGCCATATAAAGGTGCTCATGTAGTTATTAATGCATTCATTAAGAGTAAATTATTACAGAGTAACAGTGAGTTAATCATAGTTGGTGACGGTCCAGAAAGAGATTATCTACAAGAGCTTATATCAGCCAATAATTTAGATAATATAGTTACACTTGAAGGTTGGAAAACTCAGACAGAAGTGGCTGACTATATGAAAAATGCAGATATTTTTGCATTTCCAACGATCAGAGAAGTTGGAGGGAACGTCATTATAGAGGCTCTGTCTTCAGGCCTTCCTTGCATTGTTCCGAATTATGGTGGTCCAAGTGAGCTAGTGGATGAAACTGTTGGTATTAAAATTCCTCTCTCAGATAAAGATACTTTCTTAGACACTTATATTCAAAGTATGGAAGGGTTAGCTGCAAATACTAATAGAGTTGAGGAGCTATCTAGGAATGCAAGGAAAAGGGCAGTGGAACAGCACTCATGGGAAGCAAGGGCTGCTCACGCTTTGAAAATCTACAACTCATTGTAAACTCGCATTATCTTTGGACGGTGAGCTAAAAATAACTTTTGGATTAAATGTCTAATATTAGAAATACATAATCAACGGTCTTGCTAAGACCAAATAACTTCAAGAGGAGTGGCTTTAGTTATATTTTTCTTTTAAACCCTAAGCTGATAAACCACCTGCTGAATATACAAGTCTCGGTGTAATGGTATTAAACTGGCAAAAAGATAGTGTCTTTGGTTTTCTATATTAACCTAGCTAATTACTGATAAACCATCGGGTCTTTTAAGCGGTAGTTATTACCGTCATGATTGCTCGCTCAGTTATTTGGCAATTACGCTACGAATAAAAAAGCTATGATTGATGGCTAACAAGCTACTTGAGCTACTCCATTATTAGGATATCGCTAGACATAAGATAAGACGTAGTAAGCAAAATGGCGATTACAATTATCGGAATATCGATTTCTGGTTGCCAAATTTTTAATTTTCTAGCGGCTATCACATTGGCCGGATACATAAGCCACTCTACTATTGCTAAACCGATGACTACACCATAAATACCTGCTATGTGATTTCCTGTGACAATTCCGATAACTTGAAAAGTTAGCTGAAAAAGTGACAAAATTGTCATGTACGATGATTTGCCTTTTGCTAAATATACATTTCGATATGTAAGTGACAATACACCTATGAGCGCCCCAAGAGGCATCACTTGCAGCATCCAAACAGCTTCACTATATCTATCATCATATAGCCAACCTATTAGTTCAGCACCCAAAAAGATAAGTGAAAATGACACTAGCCACGTTGCGATAATCAATATTAATCTAGTTTTTTTTAGTGCTCTATGGAATCTTTCATTATCTCCATTGTTTATAATTTTTGAGTAAGAAGGAAATAAAACTCTTCCACCTAGCATTTGAGTTGCTTTTATGCTTGACTCCTTGAACATCACGGCTATAGAGTATATTCCTAATGTTGCAGTTCCAAAGAAATAGCCTAGTAGAATTCGATCAACTTGATTTGTAAAAAAAGTTAATGCTGAGCTTGCAAAAATCCATTTTCCAAAATTGAATAATTCTCTTGCATCATCTTTGTTCCAACATAAATGGTTAGCCCTCTTTGAAATCCACAAATGGCTCAATACCATTTTAATTAACGCACTCAATATACCTCCAGCAACAAGCCCCCAGACTGTTGGAGAAATCCATACCCAACAGATCATTACACACACAGATACTGATTGTGCAATTAAATCGAGTAAAGTAATGTTTCTTAAATTTAGCTCTTTATTTGCTGTAGAAAGAGCTGTTGAATTAAACCCCAATATTATTGCTGTTATCCCCGACACAGGGATCAAGTAAGCAAGAGATGGTTCGCTATATATGAGTGAATAGGGATAGGCACCAATTAAAGCAATAAACCATAAAACAAACCCACGAATGATTTGAAATGTCCATGCTGTGTTTAAAAATGAAGGCTCACTCCCTCGTTTATTTTGAATTATGCTTGGCGTTATACCAATGTCAGAGAACATGCTAATACCTTGCATAAACACCATAACAAGTGTCATTAAACCAAATGCTTCGGGAAATAAGAGTCTAGCAAGGATGATATTACTAAGGAGGCGTATAATTTGAGCTAGCGCATAGCCTCCAAGGGTCCAAATGGAGCTAGATAAAACTTTGCTCTTGAATGATGCTTTTTTTTGTAGATCGGTTTGGGTCATTTTTTTAGTTAATTGTTGAGTTCAGAGATAGGGCTGAGCAACTTCAAGTACAATGTAGTATTGTCAATATTGATTAGTTTAGTAAAGTTTATTAAATGAGTTTAGCTTTTAGTTGAGCATCAACTTTGATTTGAGTATGCGTTTTTATAGTATTAACTTGATTTATCTATTTGCTACTTTAAAGACTAGCTTTCACGTAAAGTTAATTGTATTTTAAGAGTCCCATAATCTTTTTTATCTTCTAATCATACTCCGATGGATATTAAATATATCAAGAAGTTTTCTATAGCGGGAGCTTGTCTATTACTAATTGCGGCCAGACTATAATCCCATTGTTTATTTAATTTCTGTAAATGACTAATGCTTACCTGTGTCATGATAGACTTTTGATGATATGATTTCTCATGTTTTCTATAACAAAAAAGGAGGGGGGTAATAGCCTCCTCGTTATTTTTTCTCAAAGATGTGAGTTATTCTTCTATATAAGCGAACTATGGAGATATGTTGATGCTATCTTAAAAAAAGATTTTAGATACTGATGTCAATCAGTGTTTACCTTAAATCTAACACTGCTGCAGTAATGAAAAAAGGATTATGATTGGCATATTGTCATTTTTCTTAAAATATTCGATTTTTGATCACGTTCCTGATGTCCCATAAGTAAACAGAACCAAATAGAAATTGGAAAGATCTATTCAAATTTTATACATACGCATAGTGATGATTTATATAGTTAACATCAAGGCTTAACAGTAAAAAATAAACTGCTATATAAGTATACAAAAAGCATGTTTACGTTTTAACTCAAAATTGCCTTGATCATTTCCAGAATATAAACTGGGCTGATTATGCCAAATAGTTTTGCTTATCTTGTTCTTTTAGTATGGCCTTTGGTTGTCGTTTTCTTATTGCAAAGATTTAAGCTCGGACTTGGTTCGCTGCTGTCATTGATATCTGCTTATATGTTTTTACCTGCAGCTATGAGTATAGATTTTTGGATGATTCCACCATTAGATAAATTCAGTTTAACTACGATAACGATAATTTTTTATTTCCTAGCCAAAAAAGAATCATTTGGTTTTGATGTGCTACCGCGAAATTATAGAGTAATCATAGCTACTGCTTTTTTTGTTCCATTCATGAACGCTCTTTTAAATTCAAATAGCTATCTACATCTTCCGGGGCTTTCACTATACGACGGTCTGACATCATCTGTTAATGAGTTCTTATATTTTTTTCCCTTTCTTATTGGTGCGAAATTTTTCAAAGATCAAAGGTCACATAAAAAACTGTTTCAATACTTTGCTTTAGCTTCTTTGGTCTATGCCTTTCTTGCTTTATACGAGATTAGGCTCAGTCCACAGCTACATTCTATGTTGTATGGATATTTTCCTCATTCATGGCTCCAACAAAAAAGAGAAGGTGGTTTTAGGGCCGTTTTATTTATGGGGCATGGGTTACTGGTTGGCATGTTTCTCTCTATAGGGCTAGGATGCTGGTTAGCAATCAAAAAAGCTGGTGTCAAAATCTCTCGCATCAATACTACTTTGTGTGTAATTTTATTGATAATAACATTGATATACATGAAGACATTTTCAGCCATAATTTATGCAGTCATTGCATCTCTTGCGATTACTTATTTTAGTAAGCGAAAGCAAATTCTCATATCTGTTATGGTCGCCTCGTTGTTTATCACATACCCTTTGTTATCAGCAACAGGCCTATTTCCTCATAAAGAAATTGTTTCCTTAGTGCAAAATATCAGTTCAGAAAGGGCTGCATCGCTAGAATACCGTTTCGATAATGAAAGTGCATTACTAGAGCATGCCAATGAGAAGGCTTTCTTTGGCTGGGGGGGCTGGGGACGTAATCGAGTTTTTGATGTTGATACAGGCCAGGATATCAGCGTTACAGATGGGTACTGGATTATTGTCCTAGGAACTTATGGTTGGATAGGTTTTCTCGGAAAATTTTTATTTTTCTTTTTACCTATATGGTTCGTTTTTAGAAAATACAAAAGTATGCACTTTGAGAGTGAAGAAAGCCGTGTATTGTTGGTGGCACATACTTTAATTCTCTCGTTAATTCTGCTTGACCAATTACCAAACTCTTCATTAGCTAACAATTCGCTATACTGGCTTATCGCTGGCAGTTTGTTAGGTAGAGCTCGAAGTTTAGTCGATAAGAAGAGAGAAATAGATCACACAGAGACAAGGTAGCATTAGATTCTTTCAGCGTCATATTAAGGCCGCTCTGTCATCGTGTGCACATAGAAATTAACTACTATCCTAAGCTGTATATTTATTTGATAAGGATTCAACAATAAATGAATGTTCTACTAAAATATAACCCACCTGTATTTTATGGGTTTGTTGGCTACAAAAATTTAGGTGATGAGTCAATATGGGAGGCATCATCCAGTCTATTTAGTGAGCTCAATTTAATGTTATATAAAAAACCAAGGATAAAGCTTTCTAGATACTTGATGAAGCAAAAAGTAAAGAGCTGTGCGATTCTCGGTGGTGGAACACTTATTGGTGCTAATAAAGCAGATGGTTCTAATAGTTTTCGTGATGATTTTCAGATTATTTCTAATAATGCTAAGTTTAATGTCGTATTTGGAACAGGGGTTGGAGCGTTAGCTGAGGATGTACCTGAGTGGCTTAGAGCTTGGAAACCTATAATTGAGAATTGTGGCTACGTTGGAGTGAGAGGGCCAAGATCTCAAGTAAGATTAAAAAAAATTGGAATTGAGTCTGAGGTCCTGGGAGATACCGCATGTCAATGGGTTGGTCAGCTAGTGAAATCCGCTAGAAATAAAAAAAAATTAGGAATAAATATTGGTGCAACAGAAGGACTAATAACAGCTCAAGGCTTTAATAATTATGTCAACTTTTTACGTCAGCGGATTCAAGAAAAATGGGATTTAATATTTTTTGTAATTAATCCAGATGATTTAGCCCTCACAGAAAGAATGATTTCATGTCTTGGAATAACTGCCGAGATAAGAACCGCCTGCGAAAAAACAACAAGTTATTTATCGAGTCTAGAAGATATAGATTATTTTATTGGAACAAGGTTGCATTCTGTTATTCTGGCTATGACTAAACCTATCCCCTCCCTTATGCTCGGTTATGCTGATAAAGCTCATGATTTTATGGAGTCAGTTGAGATGGAGTCACTCTGTGTCGATATAAATACTGTATCCTTAGACCAATTAAATGAAGTTTTTTCATACTTAACAAAAAACAATAATCAACAGCAATTATTTGATGCGATGGTTCATTACAGAGAATTGCAAAGAACGCAAGCAAAAAATATCATCCGCCAAATAGGTAGACTTTGATGCCGAACCTTGGATTGTTTCCAGCTGTGGGTTATTGGCTTATAGATGGTGATATTTTTCTAGATAGAAAATTTTATGATGGATTAGCTTTATACAAAAAGTTATGGGGACATGGATTAAGTGTCTTCATAAGACAAAGTAATAACCCTATCCCTAAATTTGGATTAGTTCGATACAAAAAAGAAGATAGTTTTTTTTCCTTAATCAAACTGAACACAATAGACAAAACGCAATTAAAGAATCTCACAGTGATTCTCGCATCTGCTGATGAGTTTAGGAACTTGGAACTATCACGATTGTGTAAAGAAGTTAACAAGCCATGCATATATTATGTTGAATACATATTAGAAACTCGTCTGCAAATTAATTGGTTATCTCCAAAAAGTTTTTTGTCTAAACTTAAATCAGCAGTTTGGCTAATTATAACGGAGATAAAAAGACGCTCAGCTTTTCAGTTCGCAACTAATCTTCAGGCTAATGGGATGCCAGCATATACTGCTTACAGCGGTATACTTCCTACATTACTTTATTTTGATACCAGATCAACAGAGGGAATGATTATTTCTGAGCATGAGCTAGATACAAGATTAGAAAAATTAGCCCACCAAAAAAAGCTCAGAATGGCATTCTCCGGACGAATAAATAAGATGAAAGGAGCGGATGATTTAATATCGCTCGCTAAAACACTTGTGAAAAAGAACTGTGACTTTCAATTAGATATTTTTGGTGATGGGGAGCTCTATAAAGAGCTGAAAATTGAAATAGCGAATTCTACTGAATTAAGTAAAAGAGTTATTCTGCATGGAGCTGTAAGCTTTGCTGATGAGCTAATCCCATATATCAAGGATAATATTGATTTGTTTGTTTGTTGCCATAAACAGAGTGATCCTTCATGTACATATCTTGAGACTTATTCTTGTGGCGTACCCATAGTTGGATATGATAACAAAGCACACAGTGGAATACTTGAGCTTGCTGATGTGGGATGGGAAGTGACTATGAATGATATTGAAGCACTTGCTCAGAAAGTTCTGGAAATTAATGCGAATAGAAGCTTGCTTGCTGAGAAATCAAGAAATGCTAGACTCTTCGCAATGGGTAATACATTTATGGCTTCTTTCCAAAAGAGAATTGATAATTGTTTAACATTAGACAAATAGTATGACTAAATTAGCTGTTATAGTTGTCAATTATAAAACACCTGAGATGATAATCGAACTTATGAAGTCTCTAAAAGGAGAAGTAATTGAGACTGATATTGAAGTTATCATTGTAGATAATGACTCCCAAGATGGATCAGTTGAGCAAATCAATGAATGGATAGTTACACAGGATAAGAAACAGAAATTCCGTTTAATAGAGTCCACTCATAATAGTGGCTTTTCGGGTGGGAACAATATTGGAATTAACGCAGCACAAGCGGATTACTATTTACTTCTAAACAGCGATACACTTGTTAGGCCTGGTGCAATCAAAAAATTGTTGGATACTGCTGCCGAACATCCCGATGTAGGTATGGTTGGTCCAAGATTAGAATGGCCTAATGGGACAGCACAGGAAAGTGCGTTCCATTTTCATACGAGTACTTCTGAATTTGTCAGAACTGCCAACGTTGGTATTATTTCTAAGTTATTCAGCTCCCACATTGTCGCCAGACCAGTGTCTTTGACTCCAAAATATTATGAATGGTTGAGTTTTGCTTGTGTGTTGATTAAATCAAAAGTATTCGAAGATATCGGTCTTTTAGATGATAAGTTTTTTATGTACTTTGAGGATGTCGAGTTTAGTTATAGGGCCTATAAACGTGGATGGAAAATTATGTACCAACCAGAGGCTAAGGTTGTGCATTTACGTGGAGGAAGCTCTCCTTTGAAGTCTCAAGCAAAACTGAAGAGACGATTACCACGTTACTTCTATGAGTCTCGCACACGATATTTTTATCTACTTTACGGTCGTCATGGGCTTTTATCCGCCAACTTAGCTTGGGTGCTCGGCGCATTAATATCCCAGATACGAGATATTTTTGTGAAAGGAAGCCGCGGTATCATTGCAGAAAGACAGTGGCAAGATATATGGATAAACTTCACTAACCCCCTTGCATCTTATATACACCCAAAAGATTATGACTAAACCAAACTTTATTATTATTGGGGCGATGAAAAGTGCGACTAGCACTTTACATGAGCAGCTAGCGCTACAGCCAGGTATTTTTATGTCGACCCCTAAAGAGCCTAATTTTTTTAGTGATGATGATGTTTATCAGTATGGTTTAGGCTGGTATGAAAGTTTATTTGAAAATGCCGATCCCAATGATATTTGCGGTGAATCAAGCACGCATTACACGAAACTGCCAGACTATCCTCATACGATAGACCGGATGTCTGCTTCTTTGCCTGAACTCAAGCTAATATATGTTATAAGGCATCCAGTTGAAAGGTTGACTTCTCATTACATGCATCAATGGAGCCAGAATGTTATTCGGACTGATATTAATACAGCAATTGATAATTTCCCTGAGTTAATAAATTACAGTCTTTATTCTATGCAGTTAAAGCCTTATATAGAACAGTATGGTGAAAAGAATGTTTTGCTCGTTTTTTCAGAAGCCTTTAGACATAACCCTGAAAGGGCGTTGTCTCGGGTTGCTCGATTTATCGGCTATGATAAACCTGTTACATGGTATGACGATTTACCAGAACAAAACGTTTCGAGCCAACGTGTTAGGCGCTTTAAAGGATACAAGTTGGTTGTTGATAATCCCGTATTAGAATTGTTGAGAAGAAAATTGATACCTCAATGTTTTCGTGATTTTGTAAAGCAGCAACTAGTGATGAAAAAACGCCCTGAACTAACGCTTGAAAGCCAAAGGAAACTGGAAAAAATATTCAACGATGATTTGAATATTTTGAGTCAGTTGACTGGTACTGAGATTAATCTTGGCAATTATAAACAGTTAGCAAAAGATAAACATATAAGTCTTATTTAATCAGAGGAAATAAAAGTGGTCTCAGCGGATGTGCCTGATTGGCAGAGAGAGAAAGTCACTACTTTTTGGCAGCCATCAAAAAAGCTAATAAAAAGTATACGTGATTATCAAAATGTATCGGCTCAACGCTCATTGGTCTCATCGCTTAAAAAGAAGATTGCTGTTTTACGATATCGCTTTTGGTCTGTGGTGAGCGGTGCTGATATTCCTTTGAACTTAAATATTGGCGGTGGTATTTCGATGCCGCATGCCAATGGCATTGTTATTCATCCATCTGCCGTTATTGGCGTGAACTGTCTTATTCATCAGCAAGTTACATTAGGTGTGAAGCGGCACGAGGCAAAGGCTCCTACGCTTTTAGCGCATGTTGATATCGGGGTTGGTGCTAAAATTATTGGGAATATCATTATTGGTAAACACGCATTGATTGGCGCTAACTCAGTGGTCACATAAGATGTTCCAGACTTTGCTATTGTTGCCGGAGTACCTGCACGAGTCATTGGTTCGACAAAAGAAATGGATAGTTGATTTTGAATAACAATTTGATAGGTGCTGTTGTTATTGGTCGAAATGAAGGTGAGCGACTGAGAGTTTGTCTCGAATCAATTAGAGAGCAGTTGGAATATGTTGTCTACGTAGATTCTGGTTCTTCAGACTCTAGTGTCGCACTAGCCGAGTCATTAGGAGTTTATGTCGTCAATCTTGACCTGAATATTCCTTTTACTGCGGCACGAGCCCGTAATGAAGGGGCTACAGCTTTACTAAAGAGCAACTCAAAAATTGAGTTTATTCAGTTTGTGGACGGTGACTGCGAAGTCCAAGCGGGTTGGTTAGACAAAGCCTATGCTTTTCTTAAAGAGTCTGGTGCCTATGCTGTCGTTTGTGGAAGACGTCGCGAACGCTACCCAGATACTACTGTATTTAACCAGCTATGTGATATTGAATGGGATACACCTGTTGGTGAAACAAAGTCTTGCGGTGGTGATGCTCTGATACGAGTAAAAGCATTCCAGCAAGTGAATGGTTATCGTGAAAGTTTGATTGCGGGTGAAGAGCCTGAAATGTGCTTTCGTATGCGAGAGAAAGGCTGGAGAATTATGCGACTGAATGCTGAAATGACATTGCATGACGCTGCTATGACTAAAGTCTCACAATGGTGGAAACGTCATAAACGAGCAGGACATGCATATGCTGAATCTTATGATCTGCATGGGAGGTCAGCAGAGCAGTTTAGGAAGCATGACTGTATGAGAATATTATTTTGGGGAGCGGCATTTCCATTATCTATCGCTTTTCTATGCCTTTTCAACATAATGTTTGCTTGGCTGTTTCTAGTTTATCCACTTCAGCTTACTCGATTAACTTTCAAATACTTCCGTCAATTTAAACAGTTGAAACCAAGTTTTTTTTATGCATTATCCAATGTGGCGTCTAAGTTTGCTCAATTTAACGGTTTATTTTCTTTTTACATTAATAAGTTACGTGGCAAGGCAAATACCATCATTGAGTATAAGTAATTTACATCAAGTGAGGAAACTAAAAGATGACGTTAAGCGATAAGCTGATAACAGGGATTGTTTCGAAGAACTCGATTGCTTATGTCAAAGCTATCTTTCAGTGCTATTCAGAAAATGAAACAGTTGTTTTACTCCGTGATGAAAATGATAATCGTATTGAACTGACTGGTGTATCCAAAGTGATTAATCCAGCCACAGAAGCTGGATGGTTTAATGAACATATTCAATTCAGAAATGATGATGTTTTAGCCCAGATTGCATTTACTTCAGGCACGGAAGGTGAGCCAAAAGGTGTTTTGTTAACACATGAAGCATTGGATGATGTCACAACACGATTGAACTCTATCATGGAAGTGGATTCCTCAATCAAGGAATATGTTGGTATTCCTGCCAATTTTTCTTTTGGGTTAGGGCGCTTTAGAGCGGTGGCCGCGGCTGGAGGCATGGCATATTTGCCTGAGAATGGTTTCGACCCCTTAGAGATAAGAGATATGCTCAGTGCTGAGCAAATTAATGCTGTTTCTGCTGTTCCCAGTCTCTGGCGAGTTTTATTGAAAAATAAACAGATATTTGGTGATGAACGTTATCAATTAAAGTGGATCGAGATTGGCAGCCAGTACATGAGCCGTGCTGAGAAAGAAGAGCTAGTTGAGTTATTTCCTAAAGCAAAAATTGCACAACATTATGGTTTAACAGAAGCATCGCGTAGCAGCTTCTTACGACTCGATCAAACTTCGGCAGATACCCTGGAATCTGTCGGTCGGGCTTATGGTAAAACGGAATTTAAAATTTCTGAAACAGGCCGTATTTGTATTAGGGGGCCACATGTTGCCAAAACATTACTTAAATCAGGTGAGTATGTTTCTAATATAGACGATGACGGTTGGTTTCATACAAGTGATTTAGGCGTTCTGGACGATGGTTATCTTTATTACAAAGGTCGTGCCGACGATCTCATCAATTGTGGTGGTATTAAATTATCACCGGACGCTCTTGAAAGGGAAGTACGTGAACTAACAGGATTAAAAGAAGGAATCGCTATCTGTGCAGTTCCGGATGAGCTAACTGGTCATGCAGTTTTACTAGCTTATCGTGATGATCTCGAGCTAAGCGCAAGTGCATTGAGCAGTGAGTTATCCTCTGTACTCAAAAAGTTTGGTATCAATAATAAAAATGTCATTAAGCTCCTAGCTCTTAGTGAGTTTCCTGTTACTTCTACCAATAAAGTACAACGTAAGGAACTGGCAAAACTTTACGAATCATCATCTGATAGCGAGCTGAGTTCGGGAAGTAATACAACTTTCTATAATGAAATGACCTCTGAAGAAGCTGAGATTGCTCAAATCTGGGCAGAAGTTTTGAAGCTAGAGAATGTTGATCCAGAGAGTAACTTTTATGACTTGGGAGGAGACTCCTTGTCTGCGATTGGAGCCCTGGTAGCCATGGAGTCAAAGGGTGTTCCGAAAGATATATCAAAAGGTATGCTGCAGGGATTGACGGTACGTGAAATTGCCAGAAAGATGTCTAACCCTGATTGTATTGCTTATGAAGCAAAACACATCATTCGTTCTCTATCTATTAAAAATACAATGACGGTCAGCATTGTCAGAGGCTGGATGGTACTTTTGGTTATTTTTGCTCACTGGCATCAAGGGTTGATGGAGAGAATAGGTGGTATTGACGTCGATCTTTTTACTTCATATGCTGGTCCAGTTTTGTCTTTCGGCACACCTGGTTTTGCTATTATTTACGGAGTGGGTGCTGGTTACTCATTATTTCCATTATTTTCCAAAGATCCTAAGCGTTTACAGTCTATTCTGAGAAAAACGGCTATATTTTTGTTTATAGGTATCGTGCTGTTAGCTATTGTTCGTATTATTGAAATGTTGCTGACAAGCGAAAATGTGACAATGACAAATTACACCAATAGTTTTTTCTCCGTCTTAAGTTATTACTTCCTCATCTCTTGCACATTGTACTTTTGGTTTCAACTAATTCATAAGTCATCATATCCCATGTTTTTCACTTTATTGCTGGCAGTGCTTGCATATAGTTTTCATGTGTTTTTTGTTAGGGAGTTTGCTGTACTGAATACGGAAGGTATCTTTGAACTGATTAAACTCATTTTTACCGCTAAATATGCTTATTTTCTGATGTTATCTGGAACACTGTTAGGAATTGCTATAGGTTTGATGCTTCAGCAGTTATCAGAAGAGAAAACGTCGTTGACATCCTTTTATTTTTTAGGCGTAACACTGCTGATAACAGGGGCGATAATGTGGATGTATAGCAATAATATTGATCCCTGGAATCACTGGCCGATTACTACCGTGTATATTTGGCGATGGATAGCCTATGCTGGTGTGATTATGATTCTCCTCGCGTTCGTGGCAAACCTGCTTGATACTTATGATGATGGATCTAAATTCAAGCAATATTTATTACAAACCTTTTCTGTCATCGGTATGTTAGCCTTTCCCTTGTTTGTATTCCATGAGATGGTTATGCCTGCTAAAACGATCTTGATGGTACTTGGGGTTAGCAGCATGTTTGCACTTATCATCCCGATGATATTATTTTTTATAGGCTCGTATGCGATGTTTAGAAAGTTACATGGTGTCAGTTATCAATAGATCTGAGGTTAAGGATTAGCAATGGAAAAGAGTTATCTTTTAGTTTCACCATGTCGTAATGAATCTGACTATATGCGGATAACGCTGGATAGTGTTGTGAATCAGACTATTCAGCCTGATCTATGGGTGATTGTTGATGATGGTTCTACTGATGCGACGCCACAAATTTTGGCTGATTACGCAGAGAAATATCCCTTCATCAAAGTGATAACACGTGAGAATCGTGGTCACCGTAGCGTAGGGCCTGGTGTGATCGAAGCCTTTTATTATGGCTATGATCAGGTGGATGTCAGTCAGTTTGATTTTATCTGTAAATTTGATTTGGATTTAGATTTACCCCCACGTTATTTTGAGATTTTGATTGACCGCATGAAGCAAAATCCACGTATTGGTACATGCAGCGGTAAAGCGTATTTCAGAGATAAAAAATCTGGTGAGCTTATAAGTGAGAAATGTGGTGATGAGATGTCTGTTGGCATGACAAAGTTTTATCGCCGAAGCTGTTTTGAAGAAATTGGTGGCTTTGTTCGACAGGTGATGTGGGATGGAATTGACTGTCATAAGTGCCGTCAATTGGGCTGGATAGCGGTGAGCTGGGATGAGCCTGATTTACAATTCATCCACCTTAGACCTATGGGGTCAAGTCAGAAGGGGATATTTACTGGTCGTATGCGTCATGGTTTTGGTCAGTATTTTATGGGAACTGGGCTGATTTATATGACCGCTTCCTCGGTTTTCCGTATGTTGCATCCTCCATACTTTCTGGGGGGAGCTGCTATGTGGTGGGGCTATGTGAAAAGCATGCTGACCCGTCAGCCACGCTTTGCTGACAAACCTCTCGTTGCGTTTATTCGTCATTATCAATGGCAATGTCTTGTCAAAGGGAAAGCTGAAGCAACCCGACAGTTAAACGAACAACAAACTGTTGTTTGGCAACAATCTCACGGCTAGAAGGGAATACGTTTGAAACTGGCATATCTGGCACCTGAGATTCCTGCGTTATCTGCCACATTTGTATATAACGAAATTCTGGCCTTGACTGAACTAGGCCATGAGATAATACCGTTCTCTGTGCATAAACCAATCATGCCTGCCACTGATCAACACCTTGATGAATTGAGGTCGAAGGTTATATACCTTTATGCAATGTCAAAAAAGACTGTTTTTTTTAGTCATCTCAAATTACTGACTAAAAAACCTATTCACTACATCAAAGCACTTAGTAAGTGTGTGAAAGATATGTTCCAAGTGAACATTCTATCGCGTGATGCACGAGGTCTTCTTTATCGCTTCTTCTATGCAGCTAAGCTGGCACAAGATTTATTAGACAATGATATTCAGCATTTACATGTGCATTTTGCACATGTGCCCACTGATATTGCGATGTATGCCAGTATGCTTTCAGGTATTCCTTTCAGCGTAACAGCTCATGCAAACGACATATTTGAGCGCGGTTTATTGTTAGATAAAAAGGTCGAAAGGTCAGGTTTTTTTGCCACAATTTCTGATTTTAATCGTCATTACATTCAGCAAACTTATCAAGTTGATCCTGGTAAATTAGAAATTATTCGCTGTGGCGTAGATAGCCGTGTGTTCACTCGCAAGTCTTCAATCGCATTATCAGATCCTGTTCGGATTGGCGTGGTCGGCAGGTTGGTAGAAAAAAAAGGCGTTGATACGCTTATTTCTGCTCTAGCTATCTTACATACTCAATTTTCTGATTTTAAAGTAGAGATTGCCGGTTCAGGTCCACTGGAAGAGGAATTAAAACAGCAAGTCAACCAACTTGCTTTGACCGATAAAGTCGTATTTCTGGGGCCATTACCTCATGACCAGGTGGTTAAATTTGTTACTGGATTAGATTTGTTTGTCTTACCCTGTAAAAAAGACAAACAGGGTGATATGGATGGTATCCCGGTCGTATTGATGGAAGCTATGATGGTGGGGACGGCCGTCATATCCGCAAAGATTTCAGGTATTCCTGAGCTGGTGATTAATGAACAAACCGGTATGTTGATTGAGCCTGACAACAGTGAACAATTGGCTGCTGCGATGCTCGAGCTAATAAAGGACGAGGCTTCAAGGACGACACTGATCCGTAATGCCGAGAAAAAAGTTCAGCAAGAGTTTGCACAGGATATCAACGCCAGGCGCTTGCAGACATTATTTACTGAAACAATCGGTCGTTTTTAGATGCAAAAACAGGGACGGTTTTTCAGACGACGATATATGCTTGTTCCTACCCTATGGACAGTAATAATTACTATATTGTTATTGCTTACTATAACCGTATTTTTTGTAAACAATGTTGCGTTCTTTTTAGCGAAACAAGAGCCGGTGAAAGCTAATATTCTAGTGGTAGAAGGCTGGCTTGAGCCTGCCGCACTCAGTCAGGCTTACGCTGAATATAAAACGGGTCATTATGATTTGGTTATTACCACCGGTGGCCCTGAAGCAAGAAATTTTACCGATCAGTTCGATTCATATGCCGAACAAGCGGCATATCAGCTAGCTTTATTGGGGCTTGATGAGAATAAGTTACAGGTTGTTGCCACCCCAGCTTCTGCTCAAGATAGAACCTATTTAAGTGCTGTGATGGTGAGAAAATTTATTGAGTCATCAATTGTCGGAGATGAAGTGAAAGGCATTAATGTATTTTCTGCTGATGTTCATAGCCGTAGAACTCAGTTTTTATATCAACAGGCTTTTAATGTTTTGCCCATACCCATTGGTATTATCTCAGCTGAGCCAGAAGACTTCACTTTAGAAAATTGGTGGCAAACCAGTGCCGGTGCCAAAACGGTACTGGTTGAATTAATCGGCTGGATTTATGCACATTGTTGTTTTGATTTACCAGTCAGGAATTCTTACCAGGAAATGTGGGGATTACCTCGCGATGAGACTATAAAATGAGTAACACATCTTTTTTTCCTGACCTCCATCAGCGAAACAAACAACATGTATTGATGGGCTTGCCTTTTGACTTTGTCAGTATGGCTGAATCAGCAAGCCTAATCGAGCAGGCTGTTTCATCAAAAAAACGCTGTTTTCTCTCTACCCCAAATATTAATTTCACCATAACAGCGAATGAGGATGATGCATTTTATCAATCAGTCGCTGTCAGTGATTTATCTGTGATTGATGGCATGCCTTTAGTCTGGCTGGCTAAAATGATGAAGTTACCGGTCAAAGAACGAGTAGCTGGTTCAGATTTATTTCAGTTTTTGTCCGAAAAAAAGAGAGAGCAGCCGATTAAAGTCTTTTTCTTCGGTGGTGAAAGCGGTATTGCCGAAAAAGCACATAAACAACTTAATATTGATTCCGCGGGTATGGTGAGTGTTGGTTTTTATGATCCGGGTTTTATCAGTATTGAAGAAATGAGTCAGGACAATATTATCCAGGAAATTAATGACGCAGAACCTGATTTTTTGCTTGTTGCGCTGGGTGCAAAAAAAGGTCAGGCCTGGATTATGAATAATATGGCGAAGCTAAACGCGCCAGTGATTAGCCATTTGGGGGCGGTAATTAATTTTGTGGCTGGTTCAGTTGTCAGAGCGCCTGAGAAATGGCGTAAATTCGGACTGGAATGGCTTTGGCGTATAAAACAAGAGCCAAACTTGTGGAAACGGTATGTAAAAGATGGCTGGAGTTTGAGTTGGTTATTACTGACAAAGCAACTTCCCTATTATTTTGTGAATAAAAAGTATAGGCGTGGTGTGAGTCAGGATAATGTCGTCAACTGGCAGCCAAACACATACACCTTATTTTTAGCCGGCTGTTTTCAGTCTGATAATCTTGAAAAATTAGATGCATTGATAAGTACCATGGTGCTAGCTAATCACTCTCAATTAAAGATCGATTTGTCTGGTGTTAGCTATATTGATAGTACATTTATGGCGAAGTTATTGACACTTCAGGGCAAGCTTAATTTGGCAGGTTGTGATCTTATTGTTTTGAATCCCAAACAGAAAATAAAACGATTAATGTCATTAGCTGGTGTTTTAAAACGATTCAAGGTAATCTCAGGCTAATTCATTACATGAAACAGCAAGGAGCGGGCACAGTGTTAAGCTATCAAAAAGCAAGTGTATTTATAGTCACGCTTGTGTTGGCTTTTATCACCTATTGGGGGGGGATTGCTGAAGCATATACGCGGTGGAATACACAGGAAGAGTATAGTCATGGTTTCCTCATTCCATTGGTCAGTCTGTATATACTTTGGGAGAAAAAAGATCTGATTCTCTCATCGGTCACTCGGCCTATGTGGAGTGGCTATTTTTTAATTCTTCTCTCACTACTCGTATACATACTTGGAGAATTAAGCGCCTTATTTATTCTGATTCAATATTCCTTTGTTCTGACTCTGGTTGGCTTGTCCATGATTTTTCTTGGCAAAGCCAGTCGATATACACTTGCTCCTATCTTGCTACTGTTATTTGCCATACCTTTACCTTACGTCATTGAGGTTGTGCTGACGGCCAAATTGCAGTTGGTGTCATCCTGGTTAGGGGTTCAGGTCATTCGCCTTTTTGATATTCCCGTGTATCTGGAAGGGAATATCATTGATCTTGGCGTCTACAAACTTCAGGTGGTTGAGGCCTGTAGTGGTTTACGCTACTTATTCCCGTTGATGAGCCTTGGGTTTATTGCCGCTTATTTTTACCGTGCCAGCTTCTGGAAAAAAGCCGTCGTTTTTCTGGCAACCATCCCCATCACGATTTTGATGAACAGTTTCCGAATTGGTGTGATTGGCGTGCTGGTGGATAACTGGGGTATTGCCCAAGCAGAAGGTTTTTTACATGATTTTGAAGGCTGGATTATCTTCATGGCCTGTGCTGGTCTGCTTGCATTGCTGATTTGGTTAATGGAAAAGCTGACAACGGGCTATTCGTTTGCCGATGTCTTCGGGGTAGAGCAATACAATAAAACCAAACCAATATTTTATGAAAACAATGCTTCGTCATCAGGTAATCTGATAATTTTTTCTCTGACTGTTCTCACCCTTTTATCAAGCTATGGTGTAACACACTATATTGATAATCGTCAGGAAATCATTCCAGAGCATAATGCCTTAGTAAATTTTCCGATGAAACTGGATGAGTGGACAGGATATCAAATGCCTCTGGATGACAGGGTTGAGTCCAAATTGGCGATGACTGATTATTTATTGGCTAACTATCAAAATAAGCAGAAACAAACAGTCAACTTTTATGTGGCTTATTATGAAACGCAACGTAAAGGTGAGTCACCGCATTCTCCACGCGTATGTATTCCTGGCGGTGGTTGGGAGATAGCTGCATTTGACCGAATCGAAGCGAATGGCCACCCCGCCAATCGTGTCATCATTAAAAAAGGCACACAAGAACAACTCGTGTATTACTGGTTCCAGGGGCATGGTCGTATTGTCGCGAATGAATACATTAACAAGTGGTATTTATTACAAGATTCAATCATTAAAAACAGAACTGATGGCTCATTGGTGAGAATGGTCACCATGGTGGCAGACAATGAAACAGTGGCGCAGGCAGAACAACGAATATTGTCGTTTATGCAGGTCGCCGAGCCAAAGTTAAAACAATATATTGCGGAATAAGGTAGGGATATGAAAGCGAGTAAAGGTTTATTGCTGGTATTGATGCTGGGGATGGCAGCGGGATGTGGAAGTTCTGCTGATAGTGCAGCGGATTATGTTGAAAGTGGTAACGAGTTTTTTGATAACGGGAATTATGACAAAGCTCGGTTAGAATATAAAAATGCTATTCAGATTGATCCCCGACAAGCAGAACCATACTATCGATTAGCCCTGTTAGACGAGCAAAGCAAAAACTGGAAGCAAATGTTTGCTAATCTGACCACGGTTGAACAGCTGGACCCCAACCATGTAGATGCTCAGATTAAACTTGGAAGACTTTACCTGCTGGGCGGTAAACTCGATGAAGCGATGACCAGAGCCGACAAAGCGCTGTCTTTAAAACCTGAGAGTTTTGATGGTCGAATTCTCAAAGCCTCTATCCTGGCTAAGGAGCAGAAGTTTGATCAAGCATCCAAACTGCTTACTGAAGTAGCAAAAGATTATCCTGATCATAAAGACATTCTGTCTTTAGAAGTTTTAATCCTGAAAGACAAAGGCCAGTTACCTGCCGCACTGGCAAAAGCTCAAGAGGCTGTTGAAAAATATCCTGAAGATCTGTCGTTGCGATTAATTGAATTAAGTCTTTATAACGAAATGAAAGACTACAAGGGTATGGCTAATGTTTATGAAGAGATTTTAGAGCGAAAGCCTGATGAACGCGAAGTGGTATTGTCTTACGCTAAACTTTTAGTCTCACAGTTGGATAGATATGACGATGCGCTAAACATTTTACAGTCTTTCCTGAAAATACATCCTGATGACGCTGAAGCTCAGCAATTTTTACTGGGACTAATTAATCAGAAAAATCCTCAAGAAGCACTCACTAAACTGGACGAGATGATTAAAGCCGCACCCGAGAACTATGACTTGCGTTTTGCTAAAGCGGCCTTGTTAGATAAAAATGGTGATGTGGATGGTTCTGTCAGCGAACTTAACCGTATTGTTGAGGAAGACCCACAGGGTATTAACGGAAATAAGGCGCGGGTGATGTTAGCGTCTTACTATGCGTCAAAACAGGATTTCAACAAGGCACGTGAATTAGCACAGGCGGTTCTTGATGTTGCTCCTGAGGAAAGTGGTGCATTGTTGGTCAGAGCCAAACTGGACTTAATCGATCAAAAGTATGATCAGGCAGTCACGGATTTAAGAACCGTATTAAGAAACTCGCCTGATTCTGATGAAGCTATGATATTACTTGCACAAGCCTATCAGAAACAAGGTTCTGAAGCTCTGGCAGAAGACAGCTTCCGACAAGCTTTAGCAGCCAACCCTTATAACGCAACTGCTGCATTAACAGTATCGAGTATGTTGGTTCAAGAAAGTAATTACGATAAGGCTGAACAAGTTTTGGTGACGGCTTTAGACAAAAATCCGACCAACGCTACATTGCTGCAACAACTGACAGAGGTCAGAATTCTTAAGAAAGACTGGAAAGCAGGCATTGAAACCATTGACCTTCTTAAAGACCAGCAAGGTGATACCTTACTTTCCCATTTATTATCTGGACAGTTATACGAAGGGCAGGGTGACTACGCGCTTGCCAAGGCCGAGTATGAAGCTGCTCTTGAGTTGGAACCTAATTCAAGTCGTGCAATGCAGGGACTTGCTACCAGTATGGAAGCATTGGATGAAAATGAACAACTAGAAAGTTATTTGAACAATTTCAACCAAAAATACCCTAATTCGATGAATGGTTATGCCACTCTGGCTATTCACTACTTTAGGGTCGACAAAGCGGAACAGGCTGTCAGTATTCTTGAGAAAAAAATTGCTGAACAGAAAAACTGGACGCTGGGTTACTCGCTCTTAACAGATTATTACTTACGTAATGACAAATTAAATGACGCTGCAAAGGTATTGAAACAAGCGGTTGATAATGTAGATGACAATATCCGTTTTTCACTACAACTGGCTTCTATTGAAGAGTCGCGAGGTAATTATGGTGAAGCACGTAATTTATATGATGCAATTCTGAAAAAGAATAATAATGTGGATATTGCTGCTAATAATTTAGCCAGCTTATTAACCGATCGGTTTGAGTCGCCAGAAAACTTGAACCGTGCGTTGGAAATCACCCAACGCTTTAAGTCTTCAACACAACCTTATTTTCTGGATAGTTATGGTTGGGTCAATGTAAAACTGAATAAGCTCGATGAAGCAAAACCCGTGCTGGAACAGGCGGTTTCATTAGAGCCGAATGTTGCGGTATTTAATTATCACCTCGGTGTTTTACATGCGAAACAGGGCAATAATGATTTAGCCAGACAATATCTGAATACGGCTAAGCAACAAGCATCACAAGATAATGATAGTACTTTAATGGCCGATATTGACACGGCATTGAGTACGCTGGATAACTAAAGCTATTAACTTGTTAAAGCGGAATTTTAAATGATACCTGTTGTAATGTCTGGAGGAAGTGGTACGCGTTTGTGGCCACTTTCACGTAAACATAAACCCAAACAATTTTTGAATTTGTTTGGTGATGACTCTATGTTTCAACAAACTATTCTTAGACTGAAAGGTTTAGATAGTGCATCTCCTATAGTGGTATGTAATGAGAGTCACCGGTTTATGGTGGCGGAGCAATTACTAGAAATTGGTATTGAATCTCCCAGCATTCTTCTTGAGCCTGCTGGCAGGAATACAGCGCCTGCTATTGTGAGTGCTGCATTTCAAGCACTTTCTCGTGAACAGGATCCGGTGCTGTTAGTTTTGGCTGCTGATCATGTCATCGCCGATATTGAAGCCTTTCATCAGGCAATAAAAGTCGCTGAACAGCAAGCATTAGCGGGAAATTTAGTGACATTTGGTATTGTTCCGAATTGTGCCCATACAGGTTATGGCTATATACAGGCTGAAGAAAAAGAGACGATTTCTGCAGTTAAACAATTTGTTGAAAAGCCAGATTTAGCAACCGCTGAGCAATACCTGGCCTCTGGCGAGTATTACTGGAACAGTGGGATGTTTATGTTCAAAGCTTCGCTATTGATCGAAGAAATGAACAAATTCAATCCTGATATCGTTGAAAAATGCCGTTTAGCTGTATCACAAAGTGAACAGGATTTAGATTTTGTTCGCTTGAATAAAACCGCTTTTGAAGCCTGTCCATCGGACTCGATTGACTATGCTTTGATGGAGAAAACCAATAAGGCCGTCGTCGTGCCGCTTGATGCTGGCTGGAATGATGTCGGATCCTGGTCATCGTTGTGGGAGTGTTCACAACAGGATGAGAACAATAATGTGCTGAAAGGCGATGTCGAAATACAGAATGTGAAAAACGCTTATATTCATAGCGAGCACCGACTTGTTTCCGCAATTGGTGTAGAAGATCTGGTAATTGTTGAGACAGCGGATGCGGTGATGGTCGCCAGCAAAGCACAGGCGCAGGATATCAAAGATATCGTCGCCAAACTGAAGGCGCAATCACGCCCTGAAGCTGAAAACCATCGTCTTTGTTACCGCCCGTGGGGGTATTATGACTCTATTGATTTAGGTGAACGGTTTCAGGTCAAGCGTATCCGAGTAAAACCGGGCGCATCACTTTCTCTGCAAATGCATCATCATCGTGCTGAGCATTGGGTGGTAGTCCAGGGGACGGCTGAAGTAACCAGAGATGATGAGGTTTTCTTACTTTCTGAAAATGAATCAACTTTCATTCCTGTCGGACAAAAGCATCGACTGCATAATCCGGGGCGAGTGCCTTTAGAAATTATTGAAATTCAATCCGGTGGCTATCTTGGTGAAGACGATATTGTTCGCTTCCAGGATAATTACCACCGCAACTAAACTATCCAGATGAAAATTCATATTGAACAATTGATGTCAGAATCTGGCGTCAAATTTGGTACCAGTGGTACCCGTGGTCTGGTTACTGATATGACAGATCGTGTTTGTTTTGCTTATACCGCAGCATTTTTGCAGCATCTGATTGCTGGTAAGCAGATACAAACAGGTGATGAGTTCGGTATTGGTGGCGATCTGAGGTTAAGCAGTTCGCGTATTATGAATGCCGTGGCTAAAGCCTGCCAGTATTATGGTTTACGTCCCGTTAACCTGGGGTTTATTCCGTCGCCAGCGGTTGCTTTGTACGGTATCCAACATAAAATGCCGACCATTATGGTGACCGGAAGTCATATCCCTGATGACCGCAATGGCATGAAATTTAATTTGCCGATTGGGGAAATACTTCAGGCGGATGAACAAGCCATAAAACAACAGTTTGTTGATATTCCTGATGAGTTGTTTAATAACGACGGTCAGTTTATCAAACAAGATGATGTTTTTGCTGAGCCATCTTTATTAGCTGAAACGCTCTATATCGAACGCTTCTCACATTTTTTCCCAGAAAATTGCTTGTCAGGCATGACTATTGGTATTTACCAGCATTCTGCTGTGGGTAGGGATTTACTTCAACAGATTTTATCTGTGTTAGGTGCAAACACTATTTGTCTCGGGCGAAGTGATCAATTTGTATCAGTGGATACTGAAGCTATTCGTCCTGAAGATGTTCAACTTGCTCAACAATGGGCTTCTAAACATGAGCTGGATGCGATTGTGTCCACGGATGGTGATAGTGATCGACCGCTTATCAGTGATGAAAAAGGGCGTTGGCTTAGAGGTGATATTGTTGGTTTGTTAACGGCGATCTATCTTGCTGCTGATATTGTCGTGACCCCTGTAAGCAGCAACTCCGCTGTCAATGCTGACTTTTTTGAGCAGGTTATACGTACCCGAATAGGCTCACCTTATGTTATTTCAGCAATGCAAAATGCAACGAGTGTCTCTGAAAAGCGTGTGGTGGGTTATGAAGCCAATGGCGGTTTTCTTCAGCAATCAGCGATTACCCTAGCAGGGGATACATTAAGCCCTTTGCCTACAAGGGATGCGGTTATCGTTATTTTAAGTGTGTTGTTATTAGCCAAACAACGACAACAGAGCGTGTCTGAGCTGAATTCTTCTATGCCTGCGATTTACACCAGTAGTGATCGACTGAAAAACTTCGCACTGGAAAAAAGTCGTTTACTGCTTGAAACATTATTACCTGATAATGAGCTGAGTCGAGAGCAGGTTAAACAGCTATTTCCATTCATGGGTGAGGTGAAAGCTGTTGATACAACCGATGGTGTGAGAATGTCTTTTGCTAATGATGAAATCATTCACATCAGGCCCTCTGGCAATGCGCCGGAGCTCCGTTGTTATATTGAAGCTAGTCATGAAAAACGTGCAATAGCATTAAACCAGCAGGCGTTAGACGCCATACAACACTGGGTCGAGTCAGCTTAACTTATACCTGTTTAGGGTGACTCAACTGAGCTTAGTGCTTGATAGATTTTTCTATAGCTTGGTTGATAGTTTCAATTAACAGTTCAAAGTTAAGCGGTTTAGTCAGATAATAATCAAAACCTGCTTTCAGGCCTCTATCAATGTCTTCTCGCATGGCGTTTGCACTTAACGCAATTGTTTTGATATCGCGAGTGATGGCAGAACGTTTCAGGTCTTTTAATGCCTCGAAGCCATTTTTGCCTGGTAAGTTAATATCCATCAGAATCACTTGAGGCTCAAATTGTCTGGCTATTTCTAACCCTGATTCTGCATCGGCGGCTGTTAGCAGAATAAATTGCGGGTACTGTTTAAAAAACCGCTGCATCAGGTTTAAGTTGGTAGGGTTGTCTTCTATACATAACACTTTGATATGCTGAGTCTGCTCACCATCCAATTGATCAGACTGATTATTTGCAGCTGATAATATCGAGCTATTGTTGACGGATGATCGCTGAAGTTCTATCCAGAATGTCGATCCTATATCTCGCTGGCTTTCAAAACCAAAACGTCCATTCATTAACTTAATCAGTTCACGGCTAATAATCAGCCCTATTCCTGTTCCCTGTATATCAGAGGTGTCTTTATCAAGACGGTCAAAAGGCTCGAAAAGACGTTGCTGTAAATTTTCATCAATACCGTAGCCCGTGTCTTTGATAGCAATACGTATCGAGTCACTATCCGTATGGCTGAGAATAATTTCTATACTGCCACTAGGCTTATTGTATTTTGTCGCATTGGATAATAGGTTAAGCAATACCTGTTTTAATTTAACGTGGTCGGCACGGACAAATAGAGACGAGGATCGTGTTGGGTAACTTTCGGTAATACGTAAATCAAGCGCACTAAGTTGATTATGAATGAAAGGTAAAATATGTTCGATGAGTGGTTTTAGTTCGACATCTTCCACTGAGACTGACATATGACCACTCTCTATACGTGACAGGTCAAGCACCTCATTGATTAATGACAGTAAATGATTACCTGAGCTTTCAATCATACTGACCGATTCGCGTTGGTCATCATTTAGCTTATCCATCTGTAACAGCTGAGAGAAACCGATAATGGCATTGAGCGGTGTTCTCAGCTCATGACTCATCTTGGCAAGAAACTCACTTTTAGCCTGATTAGCATGTTCAGCCTGCTGCATGGCTTTGATCAGTTCTTGCTGGTATTGATAACGTTCAGAAATATCACGAATCACGCCGATATAAAATTTACGATGGCCAAACTGCATCGGGCTGACATTGAGTTCAATCGGAAATTGACTGCCATCTTTCCTGGTCGCTGATAATGAACGGGTCCGATGAATAATTTTCGGTTCATGTATATCAGCTTGTTTCAGATAATTATCATGTTTATGTCGCTGTTCTTCATCTATTAAAATGGATACCGGCTGGCCAATCAATTCGGCTTCCTGATAGCCAAATAGTAAACAGATGGCGGGATTGACCATGGTGATTCTTCCCTGATCATCGATGGTGACAAAACCATCATCTGTTTGTTTAATAATGGCATCTCGTTGTTGCAGTGAGACAATTTGTTGCTGGGTGGAACGGCGATAGAAATAGGTACCAAATGCCGTCATAAAAATGATAAACACAATACTGACAATGACGCTGAATAACAGCGAACGGTATAGTTTGTATACTTCGGAAACCTCTGTTTCTGTGACAATCCCCATATTGAGTTGCTCATCCCAGCGCCAGCTGCCGATGACTTTGACGCCACGATAATCACGATAGCCTTTCAGGTTGACCCCAGTTTTATGCTGAGTCAGGGACTTAGCCATCAGTGTCAATGGCATAGGGCTTTTCACTTTTTTGTCGGGTGACTCCAGTAAATCAAAACCGGGGTCACGGACTTCGAGTTTCAACTCAGTGAGCGGATTCGAAGCATCGATTAATCCTGCACGAATTAATTGGTTAGTAAATTTACTTTGGGTCAGCATTCGCCCTTGTTCATCTATGGCATAGGCTTGACCGGTTTGTCCGACCTGATTTTCATGAAAAGCCGGGTTAAACAGCTTGTCTGGATTAATTTCAAACGCAAAAAAAGCGACTGTTTTTCCCGCCCAATCATGGATAGGAGCAATAAATAACATGGTTGGTAAGGGATATTGATGCCGTAATGTTGATTGCCATACGGATGAAGGCATAAATGGATGAGAGGTATAGACATCCTTTTTCGATAATGCAGCAAGAATATTATCTGGCAGGGTAATATTCTGTTCAGGCTTTGCGAAACCGCTGATGCCTGACAAAATCAACTCACCGTTGAGGTTAAATAATTTGTAGTCTCGGTAACCTTCATTGGTGATCGTTGCTTTCAGACTGCCATCAACGAGTTGATATAAATCCTGCTGCATCGCTCTGTTTTCATGTTTATTAGCTAATAAAGCGATTTGCTGAATAACGGTATTTTCTGCCCAATAAACACTATTTCGCTGGTGATTGGTGAAAGATTGTTTGACTCTGTTAATGGAGGTAACTAATGCCGTATTTAGACGTGACGTGACATCCTCCTGAATCAGTGAGAATAAATGCGAAGCTGCCACACCAGCGGCTATTAAAGCCGCTAATAAAATGATGATCGCTACCACAACAGGTGTACTTAACCACTTATTCTTATTCACCTGAAATGATGCACCTTATTGTTTTTTTATCTGAGACATTGGTTTGTTGGGAGTTGAGCATTGCTCAAATCAAAGTAAGGCATATTCGAGCACAATCTATTCAGTTCTGTCCAGTCTCATAAGCTTGGTAAAAATCGTTATTTATCAAATATTGTGACTTCTCATCAGCGTTTTTAGTGTGTAGTATCAATCCTGATGATTGCTGTCATAGTTGATAATGCAATCAGGGGCATGAGCAGTGACGCAAGTCCCTCATGCTGAGTTGTCGAGACATCGTAAGGAAGCGCAGCATGCTGGAGAATTATCTCCCGATTTTGTTGTTTATCATTATCGGCATCGGCTTTGGTGTTCTGCCATTGCTGGCTGGTTTTGTATTAGGACCTCGTCATCCGGATAGTGAAAAACGCTCAGCGTATGAATGTGGGTTCGAGCCTTTTGAAGATGCTCATATGAAGTTTGATGTTCGCTATTATCTCGTCGCTATTCTCTTTATTATCTTCGATTTAGAAATCGCATTCCTGTTCCCCTGGGCCATCGTGTTGGATGAGATCGGTGTATTCGGACTCCTAGCAATGTTCTTATTTCTGGGCATTCTAGTGGTTGGGTTTGTGTATGAGTGGAAAAAAGGAGCGCTGGAATGGGAATAGAAGGTGTTCTTGAAAAAGGCGTTGTCACCACCTCTGCTGACAAGCTGATTAATTGGGCAAGAACCGGATCCTTATGGCCAATGACATTTGGCCTGGCCTGCTGTGCTGTGGAAATGATGCACGCGGGTGCTGCACGTTATGATCTGGACCGATTTGGCATTGTATTCAGAGCCAGTCCTCGTCAATCTGATGTAATGATCGTTGCCGGTACACTGGTAAATAAAATGGCGCCGGCACTTCGTAAAGTATACGACCAGATGTCTGAACCACGCTGGGTTATTTCAATGGGTTCCTGTGCTAACGGCGGCGGTTATTATCATTACTCTTATTCTGTAGTCCGTGGTTGTGACCGGATTGTACCCGTAGATATCTATGTTCCGGGCTGCCCCCCAACGGCTGAGGCATTACTGTACGGAATATTACAACTGCAGAAAAAAATTCACCGTACTAATACCATAGCCAGACAACCCTGAAAGCGACCTGTTTTATGATGCAAACCCTAAAAGCTAAACTTGAACAGGATTTTTCAGAAGCCTTGCTGGACTGTGAGCTGGTTAGAGATGAAATCACTTTGCATGTGGCTGCAGAGCACCTTATCAACGTTTGCACAACACTACGCGACGACTATCAATTTGAGCAATTGATGGATTTGGCGGGAGTGGATTACTCAGAGTACGGTGGTAGCAGTTGGGAAACGAAACAATCAACAGAGTTTGGCTTTAGCCGGGCTGTAGATGGATTAGGTCATGCAGAACCGGTGACGGATGGTTATCGCTTTGCTGTGGTTTATCAGTTGCAGTCAATCAAACATAACCAGCGCCTACGACTAAAAGTCAGACTGGCTGCCGAACAACCCCTCGTCGACAGCGTAACAAGTGTCTGGGCAAGTGCGGATTGGTATGAACGTGAAGCCTTTGATATGTTTGGTATTTTATTTGAAGATCATCCTGATTTACGTCGCATTTTGACCGACTACGGCTTCGTCGGCCACCCGTTTCGCAAAGACTTCCCACTTATTGGCAATGTTGAGATGCGTTACGATGAAGACAAGAAACGCGTGGTGTATGAACCGGTCAGCATTGAACCAAGAACCCTGGTACCCAGGGTGATTCGTGACGATAACCGTTATCTCAGGGATGAGAAATAATGGCTGAGATAAAAAATTTCACACTGAACTTTGGTCCACAACATCCGGCTGCGCATGGTGTGCTTCGTCTTATTCTGGAAATGGATGGCGAAGTCATTGTCAGAGCGGATCCGCATGTTGGTCTGTTGCATCGGGGTACCGAAAAACTGGCTGAATCCAAGCCGTTTAATCAAAGCATCGGTTATATGGATCGTCTCGATTATGTATCGATGATGTGTAACGAACATGCCTATGTGATGGCTATCGAAAAACTGATTGGTATCGATGTGCCCATCAGAGCGCAATACATCCGCGTCATGTTTGATGAGATTACCCGGGTGTTAAATCATTTGATGTGGCTGGGAGCGCATGGCCTTGATATTGGTGCGATGACTGTTTTTCTTTATTGCTTTCGTGAACGTGAAGATTTGATGGATTGTTACGAGGCGGTATCTGGGGCAAGAATGCATGCCACCTATTACCGTCCCGGCGGCGTTTACCGCGATTTACCCGATAAGATGCCTCAATATCAAACATCTAAATGGCACAACGAAAAAGAGATAAAGAAAAAGAATCAAAATCGTGAAGGCAGTCTGCTCGATTTTATTGAAGACTTCACACAACGATTTCCTCATTGTGTCGACGAATACGAGACCTTATTAACCGACAACCGTATCTGGAAACAACGCACTGTCGGTATTGGTGTGGTTAGTCCGGAGCGAGCCTTGCAACTTGGTTTTTCAGGGCCAATGTTACGAGGTTCAGGTATTGAATGGGATTTACGCCGTAAACAACCTTATGAAGTCTACGACCAATTGGACTTTGACATTCCGATAGGTAAGGAGGGCGACTGCTACGATCGTTATTTAGTCCGCGTAGCCGAGATGCGTGAGTCTAACCGCATTATCAAACAATGTGTGGATTGGCTTAAAGCGAATCCGGGGCCTGTGATCGTTGACGATACTAAAGTCGCTCCACCCAAACGCAGTACGATGAAAAATGATATGGAAGCCTTGATCCATCACTTCAAATTATTTACCGAAGGTTATTGTGTCCCGGAAGGTGAAGTCTACAGTGCGATTGAACATCCCAAAGGCGAGTTTGGTATTTATATGATTTCGGATGGGGCCAATAAGCCTTATCGTGTAAAAATTCGCGCGCCAGGGTTCCCACATCTGGCGGCTATGGATGAGATGGCAAAAGGCCATATGCTGGCGGATGTGGTTGCCATTATCGGTACGATGGATATTGTGTTTGGTGAGATTGACCGATGACAGAAATGGTATTAACCGGACCTAAACAGACTTTATTTACCGAGCAACTTCGAGCAGCGCTGGATAAGTGGATAGCTAAATACCCGATAGGCCGGGCTCAATCCGCCGTCATTCCATGTTTACATATTCTGCAAGAAGCCAATGGTGGCTGGCTTTCCAGAGCCATTATGGATGCCTTGGCGGAATACTTATCCATATCAAACATTAGTGTCTACGAGGTAGCGACTTTTTACAGCATGTTTGAGCTAGAGCCGGTCGGTAAACATAAGATCAGCCTGTGTACCAATATCTCTTGCATGTTGTGTGGATCAGAAGAAATTCTCGAATATTTGCAGCAACGCTTATCCATTAAGCCAGGGGAAACAACAGAAGATGGCTTGTTCACGCTAAAAGAAGTGGAATGTCTTGGTGCTTGTGTCGGTGCACCAATGTTGTTGATGGATAAGCAATATCATGAATACCTCACCAAAGAAAAAATTGATGCTTTAATTGATGGGGTTCAGTCATGAAGCTGGATCAAGTCTGCTTTCGTACCAGCCATCTGTCTCCATCGTGGACGTTGGAGGCCTATCGTCAGGTGGGTGGTTATCAGGTGCTTGAAAATATCTTGAGTAATAAACTCAAGCCTGAATCTATCATCGAACAGATTAAAAACTCGGCATTACGCGGCCGTGGCGGTGCCGGTTTCCCTACCGGGTTGAAATGGAGCTTCATGCCCAGACGTTTGCCCGGCGATAAATATATTGTCTGTAATTCTGATGAAGGTGAGCCCGGTACCTGTAAAGATCGGGATATCCTCAGATTCAATCCACACCAGGTGATAGAAGGCATGATTATCGCTGGTTACACCATTGGTGCTCAAACGGGTTACAACTATATCCGTGGTGAATTTTATGAGCCCATAGAGCGTTTTGAGATGGCACTGGAAGAAGCCAGGGAGGCAGGTTATCTAGGTAAGGATATTCTCGGCAGTGGCTTTAATTTTCAGTTGCATACACATATCGGTGCTGGCGCCTATATTTGCGGGGAAGAAACCGCCTTACTCGAATCTCTGGAAGGCAAAAAAGGTCAGCCTCGTTATAAACCCCCTTTTCCTGCCGGTTATGGCTTATATGGCAGGCCGACCACGATTAACAATACTGAAAGTCTGGCGTCTATACCCGTGATTTTGCAGCATGGTGCTGACTGGTTTCATGACTTGGGAACACCGAATAATGGTGGCAGCAAAATTTTCTGTATGACGGGTCATGTCAATAAACCCGGTAACTATGAAGTACCGCTCGGTACTCCCTTTGCTGAGTTATTGGAATTAGCCGGTGGCGTCAGACATGGCCATCAATTAAAAGCAGTGATTCCTGGTGGCTCATCCACGCCTGTGGTGCCCGCTGACATCATGATGGGACTGGATATGAGCTATGACGGCATTGCCAAAGCACGTTCAATGCTGGGTGCCGGTTCGGTGATTGTCATGGATGATTCCACTTGTATGGTGAAGGCTTTACAGCGTATTGCTTATTTTTATTATGAGGAGTCGTGCGGTCAGTGTACGCCATGTCGGGAAGGCACTGGCTGGTTATATCGGGTCGTGAAAAGGATTGAAGAAGGCCAGGGCAGACAAGAAGATTTAGATCGGCTGGTGGATGTTGCTGAAAATATTAATGGCAATACGATTTGTGCCTTGGGTGATGCTGCCGCGGCTCCGGTTGTCAGTTTCATCAAACATTTTCGTGATGAATTTCAATACCACATCGATCATGGTCGGTGTATGGATAACACAGCGTGAAGGCTGAGTAGACATGGTTAATATCGAAATCGACGGTATTCCGCTGAAAGTGGATTCAACAAAAATGATTATTCAGGCTGCTGATGAGGCGGGCATTGATATTCCACGTTTTTGTTATCATAAAAAGCTGTCGATAGCGGCGAACTGCCGTATGTGTCTTGTCGAAGTCGATAAATCCCGTAAAGCGCTGCCAGCCTGCGCGACTCCCGTTACGGAAGGCATGAAGGTGTTTACTCATTCCAAAGTCGCGGTCAATGCTCAACGCAGTGTAATGGAATTTCTGCTGATTAATCATCCGCTGGATTGCCCTATCTGTGATCAGGGTGGTGAATGCGAGTTGCAAGATCTTTCCATGGGTTATGGCGAAGGCATCAGTCGCTTTACAGAAGGCAAACGTGTTGTCAAAGACAAGGATATCGGGCCTTTGATTCGTACCGACATGACACGCTGCATTCATTGCACTCGTTGCGTTCGCTTTGGTGTGGAAATCGCAGGCGTTAAAGAGCTTGGAGCAACTGGGCGTGGCGAACATATGGAAATTGGTACCTATGTCGAGCACAGTCTGGTTTCCGAATTGTCCGGCAATATTATCGACCTCTGTCCTGTCGGTGCCTTAACCTCAAAACCGTTTCGTTATAAAGCCCGTGCCTGGGAAATGAAAGCCCATCCTTCTATCGCGCCTCATGATGCCATTGGTTCCAATATTGAGCTGCATGTCAGACAAAATGATGTGATGCGTGTGGTGCCAAGAGATAACGAGTCTATCAATGAGGCCTGGTTATCAGATAGAGACAGGTTCTCTTATCAAGGTTTGGCCCATTCAAAGCGACTGACTGATCCGATGATTAAGGTGGAGGGTGACTGGCAGGTGGTTGACTGGCAAACCGCGCTGGAAACAGCGGTAAAAGGTTTGCAAACCGTTATTAACAAACATGGAGCAGAAGAGGTGGGTGGCTTAATTTCCCCCACAGCGACCCTGGAAGAAGCGTTTCTTTTTCAGAAATGGTTACGGGGCTTAGGTGTTGAGAATATTGACCATCGCCTGCGTCAACAGGATTTTTCAGATCATCCAGAACAGTATCCTCTGGATAATTGGACATTGGCAGAAGTGCAGGAAAGTGATGCTGTTGTCTTGATTGGCAGCAATATCCGGGCTGAACAACCTATCCTTGCTCATCGTATAAGACAAGCGGCCTTGGCTGGAGCGGCAGTAACCAATATCAACTTTTTCCTGACTGATATGCTGATGCCGGTTGAGTATGAAATGGCTGTTGATATCAATGCGATGCTCACAACATTAGCCGGTGTTGCCAAAGTATTATCGTCAATTGCCAATGACAATGATGATGAATGGCAGGCTTTATATCCGGAACGTACGCCCAGCGCGTTTGAGCAAAATGTGGCAATGCAATTATCCAATGCCACTACCGCAACACTTATTGTAGGAGATTTAGCCAATCACCATCCCAATGCAGCGAAAATTCGTGCTCTAGTGCAGAAGATTGCCGAGTTATCTGGCAGCCGTTGTGTTGTGATGCCATCAGCCAATAGCCAGGCTCATTTGATTGCCAATACGCTACCCGGTGGTGCAGCTAAGAATAGTCTGCAAATGTGGCAACAGAGTCTGCGGGCATATGTGCTGATGGACTTTGATGCATTACAGGATACTGCGGTGCCAGTAATAGCCAAACAGGCATTAAAACGCGCTAGTTTTGTGGTGGGGCTGCATAGTTTTGACAGTGAATTTTTAAGACAAACGGCCGATGTGATATTACCCACGGCCTGTTTTACTGAAACATCTGGCACGTTTGTCGGAATGGATAAACAATGGCAGCAGTTTGCTGGTGCTGTTGCTCCCAGAGGTGATAGTCGGCCTGGTTGGAAAGTTCTGCGTGTACTGGGCAATGTCAGCCAAATACAAGGGTTTGACTATATTTCGTCACAGGATGTGGTGGATGAGATTCGACAAAGTCAGTCTGAGATGCAGACGAAGACGGTTTCAGCTTATATTCCTGATTCATTGACGGCAGAATCAGAGTTGATGATGATTTCTGAAGTGCCAATGTATCGGACTGATGTTTTACTAAGACACAGTGACGCATTACAAAAAACGCCTGAAACTCAACGTGCCCAGTTTGCCCGTATCAACAGAAAAGAAGCAGAAAAATGGGGTTTGAACCATCAAACGCCTTTGACGCTGACACAAGAAGACAAAGTGGTACGCTTACCATTAGAGATTGATGACAATATTGCAGATGGCTGCGTGTATGTCGCCGCCACTACAGATGCGGCTAACCGCTTAGTCAGCTTATTTGGTCAGGTCTCTGTTTCTCAAAGTGAGGCAGCCACATGATCGATATGTTTTTACAGGATATCTTGCCGAATCTGCTGAAGATCTTATTAATTATTGTGCCTTTAATGCTGTCAGTCGCTTATCTGACTTACGCCGAGCGTAAAGTGATTGGTTATATACAAACGCGGATTGGTCCTAACAGAGTCGGTCCTTGGGGATTATTACAACCGATAGCAGATGGCCTGAAACTGTTACTTAAAGAAGTCATTTTCCCAGCGAAATCCAATTTATATTTGTTTCTGATAGCGCCTGTTTTGGCGATTGGTCCGGCGCTGGCGGCCTGGGCGGTAATGCCGTTTGATGATGGCATGGTGCTGGCTGACATTGATGCTGGTCTTCTGTACATCTTAGCGATCACCTCAATGAGTGTGTATGGCGTAGTGGTGGCTGGTTGGGCATCTAATTCTCGTTATGCCTTTTTAGGCGCATTACGCAGCGCGGCACAAGTGGTGTCGTATGAAATTGCTATGGGATTTGCTTTGGTTGGTGTACTCATTGCGGCTGGCAGTCTGAATCTTGGTGAGATTGTGCTGGCTCAGCAAGGTGGCTTCTGGCACTGGTATTTCATACCGCTGTTTCCGTTGTTTATTGTTTATTTTATCTCCGGGGTGGCAGAAACCAACCGTGCTCCGTTTGATATTGCTGAAGGGGAATCTGAAATCGTCGCCGGTTTCCATGTGGAATATTCCGGGATGGCGTTTGCTATTTTTTTCCTCGCTGAATACGCCGATATGATTTTGATTTCCATGCTGGCTGCGACGCTATTTATGGGCGGCTGGTTATCACCGTTTGATGGTATCCCTGTGTTGGAAACGGCTTTTGCCTGGGTACCTGGCTTGGTGTGGTTATTAGCAAAAACAGCCATATTCTTGTTTATGTATCTGTGGTTTCGAGCAACATTTCCGCGTTATCGTTATGACCAGATTATGCGTTTGGGCTGGAAAATATTTATCCCGGTGACACTTGTTTGGTTGGTGATTGTATCGACGGCTCAAGTGTTGGATATCGGGCCTTGGTTCACAGAAAGTGCAGTATTAACTGCGGGAGGGGGATGATGTCAGGTCTCCGTCATTTTTTTAAGAGTTTTTTATTGTGGGAGCTCATTCAGGGACTTCGTTTAACTGGGCGTTATTTATTCGCTGGCAAGGTGACGGTTCAATACCCTGAAGAAAAAACACCTCAGTCCCCCCGATTCAGAGGACTTCATGCATTAAGACGTTACCCGAATGGGGAGGAACGCTGTATTGGCTGTAAATTATGTGAAGCGGTCTGTCCGGCATTAGCTATTACTATCGAAACCGAGCCCAGAGATGACGGCAGTCGTCGTACCACACGTTACGATATTGATTTGTTTAAATGTATTTATTGTGGTTTTTGTGAAGAGTCCTGTCCGGTCGATTCCATTGTCGAAACACGTCATTTTGAGTTCCACTTTGAAAATCGAGTCGAACAAATTATGACTAAAGATAAATTACTGGCAATAGGGGATAAGTATGAGCCAGAGATTGCTGCTGATCGTGCGGCTGATGCACCATATCGTTAGGATGACTGACTAGTGGAAAGTATTATCTTTTATACCTTTGCTGCTATTTTATTGTTTGCTGCAACGATGGTGATAACAGTACGTAACCCTGTGCGGGCAGCGTTATTTCTGGTGTTAGCCTTTTTCACCAGTGCTGGTATCTGGCTAATGCTAGAAGCAGAGTTCCTTGCCATTAGTCTGGTCCTTGTCTATGTGGGAGCGGTGTTGGTGCTGTTTCTCTTTGTCGTGATGATGCTGGATATTGATCTGGCACCACTCAAAGAAGGTTTCACGCGTTATTTACCACTCGGCATTATTGTGGCAGCGTTGATTGTGGTAGAGATGATTGCTGTATTGAATGCGCCACAGTTTAATATTAGCGCCGCCGCAGCGACTGACGCCAGCAATACCAAAATGTTGGGACGTTTGCTGTATACCGTTTATGTCTATCCGTTTGAAATTGCCTCTGTCATTTTAACGGTTGCCATTGTGGCGGCCATCACTCTGACATTGCGTGAACACCACCGTAAATTGCAGGATCCGTCTAAACAGGTGACAGTTAAATCTACAGATCGGGTCAGAATGGTAGATCTTCGGCAAAAACAGGAAGGAGAGAGGAGAGAGCCATGATTGTGTTATCTGACTACCTTATTCTCGCTGCTATATTGTTCAGCTTGTCTTTAGCGGGCATTTTTTTGAATCGTAAAAACATCATTATCTTATTGATGTGTATTGAATTGATGCTGTTAGCGGTCAATCTTAACTTTATTGCTTTTTCGCACTTTCTGGGAGATCCCGCCGGTCAGGTGTTTGTCTTCTTTATCTTAACGGTGGCAGCAGCTGAAGCGGCTATTGGTCTGGCCATTTTGGTGGTTTTATTCCGTAATCTCAGCACCATTAATGTGTCTGACCTTGATAGGTTAAAGGGGTAACGAATGCCACAGAGCTTGCTGCTTGCCATTGTCATCGCGCCTTTGTTTGGCAGTATCGCTGCAGGTTTGTTTGGTCGCCATTTGGGACGAAGCTGGACCCATCGGATTACTATTTTTTCTGTAGGCGTTGCTTTCTTTTTATCTGCCTGGGTACTGAAGCTCGTTACTGTTGATGGACTGACTTATAACGGTATGGTTTATCAATGGTTACAGGCTGGATCATTGCAGCTTGAAGTCGGTTTTATGATTGATAGCTTAAGTGCCGTAATGATGACCGTGGTGACCTTTGTTTCGCTGATGGTGCATATCTACACCATTGGTTATATGCACGATGATGATGGTTATTGTCGTTTCTTTAGTTATATCTCGTTGTTTACCTTTGCCATGCTGATGCTGGTGATGGCGAATAACTTTATGCAACTATTTTTTGGTTGGGAAGCCGTAGGACTGGTGTCGTACCTGTTAATTGGTTTTTGGTATAAAAAACCGACGGCTATTTACGCCAATCTTAAGGCTTTTCTGGTCAATAGAGTAGGCGATTTTGGCTTTTTACTGGGCATCGCTGCGGTACTGATGTATGCCGGGAGTCTGGATTATGTGACGGTCTTCCAACAAGCGCCACACATGGCAGAAGAAACCATCAGCCTGTTTCCTGATGTGACATGGTCGGTGATGACACTGACCTGCATATTATTATTTATCGGTGCTATGGGTAAGTCTGCACAAGTACCATTACATGTTTGGTTGCCAGATTCGATGGAAGGGCCGACGCCTATTTCAGCACTGATCCATGCGGCTACCATGGTGACGGCCGGTATTTTCATGGTGGCGCGTATGTCACCTTTGTTTGAGCTTTCAGAAACGGCATTGTCATTTGTACTGATTATTGGCGCCATTACCGCCTTTTTTATGGGGCTGCTGGGTTTGGTTCAAAACGATATTAAGCGTGTTATCGCTTATTCGACCTTGTCACAATTAGGTTATATGACTGTGGCACTAGGTGTGTCAGCCTATGCCGCTGGTGTTTTTCATCTGTTGACGCATGCTTTTTTCAAAGCATTACTTTTCTTGGCGGCAGGTTCGGTGATTATCGCTATGCATCATGAGCAGGATATGCGCAAGATGGGCGGGCTGAAAAAGTATATGCCGATAACTTACTGGACCAGCCTGATTGGTTCCTTAGCGTTGATCGGTTTCCCTGGTTTTGCCGGGTTCTTTTCTAAAGATGCCATCATTGAGGCTGTCCATGCTTCGAATATACCTGGTCATGGCTTTGCCTATTTTTCTGTGTTATCGGGCGTATTAATCACATCCCTTTATAGTTTCCGCCTGTTTTTTATGGTGTTCCATGGTAAGCCACGATTTAACACTGAGCACGGACATCAGCCTAATGAGTCTCCATGGGTGGTCACCTTGCCATTGATACTGCTGGCAATCCCTTCGGTTATTGCTGGTTACTGGATCGGTAGCGTGGTCTACGGTGAGTTTTTTGCGGATGCTATTTATGTGGCAGAGACTCATGAAATTCTGGCTGAGCAGGCAACAGAATTTCATGGTGTGTTGAGCTTTATATTGCACGGCCTCACGGCGGCTCCGTTCTGGTTGGCAATGGCGGGTATCGTGATAGCTTGGTTTTTATATTTACGGCGACCTGATTTACCGGCTGTTTTACAGAATAAAGGTCAGTTTATTTATCGAATCCTGATCAATAAATATGGTTTTGATGACTTTAATCAGACGGTGATTGCTGGTGGCTCCCGTCAACTAGGCCAGCTTTTATGGCGAGTTGGTGATCGTATTCTGATTGATGGTGCCCTGGTGAATGGTTCAGCCAAGACGGTGGCATGGTGTTCACGTTTAGCCAGACAGATACAGACTGGCTATTTGTATCACTATGCCTTTGCAATGATTATTGGGGTGGGCCTGTTACTCACCTTTTTTGTAGCATGACAGGGACGGAATAGAAAACCATGCTGACACAACTCCCATTGTTAAGTCTGATTATCTGGTTACCCATTGCTGCAGGCTTGTTATGCCTGTTTTTGAATGATCGGGAATGCCTGAGTAAATGGCTTGCGGTAGGGACGGCATCACTGACTATTTTATTATCCATCGCTCTGTATATCGGTTTTGACAATACCTCATATCAAATGCAGTTTGAGGAGTTGCATCCCTGGATTGCGACGTTTGCTATTAATTATCATCTTGGTATTGATGGGTTTTCTTTACCGTTAATCATTTTAACAACGATTTCGACATTGCTGGTTGTAGTGGCAGGCTGGCGTGTCATTGAATATCGCTTAAATCATTACCTGGCAGCCTTTTTGATTATGGAAGGTTTGATGCTGGCGGTATTTTCAGCATTGGATGCCATATTGTTTTATGTGTTTTTTGAAGCCATGCTGATTCCATTGTTTTTGATTATCGGCATCTGGGGTGGGCCGAATCGCGTTTATGCCACGATCAAATTCTTTTTGTATACATTTTTTGGTTCGGTGTTTTTATTAATCGCTCTGCTGTATTTGCATCATGTTGCAGGCAGTTTTTTCTTGCTGGATTATCATGCGGTCACTTTATCCATGACTGAGCAAACCTGGCTGTTTTTTGCCTTTTTGATTGCATTTGCAGTCAAAGTACCGATGTGGCCAGTGCATACTTGGTTACCAGATGCACACGTTGAAGCCCCTACCGGCGGTTCAGTCATTTTGGCGGCTATTACCTTAAAGATTGGCGGTTATGGTTTTATCCGATTCGCCTTACCTATTACACCGGATGCCAGTATGGTTTTTGATTGGCTATTGATTACCTTGTCATTGATTGCCGTGGTTTATATTGGCTTTGTGGCACTGGTACAGTCGGACCTGAAAAAATTAATTGCCTATTCGAGTATTGCTCATATGGGTTTTGTGACGCTGGGCTTATTTATTGTTTTTAGAATATTTTTCAACTCAGCAACAGGTAGTGGCGCAGTGCTGGCGGTGGAGGGTGCCATGGTGCAGATGGTGTCACATGGCTTTATTTCCGCAGCGATGTTTCTGGCTGTCGGTGTATTGTATGACCGGATGCATACCCGTGAAATTAGTGCCTATGGTGGGGTTATTAATACCATGCCGACATTCACGGCATTTGCGGTATTTTTTGCCATGGCAAATGCCGGTCTACCAGGCACATCAGGTTTTGTGGGTGAGTTTATGGTGATTCTGGCTGCTTTTCAGGCGAATTTCTGGTTTGCTTTTCTGGCAGCGACAACCTTAATTCTTGGTGCAGCCTATACCTTGTGGATGGTGAAACGGGTCTTTTTTGGTGAAGTGGCAAATCAACACGTTGCTGAACTGGAAGATATTAATACACGGGAATTTATGCTGTTAGCGAGTTTAGCGGTGATTGTTTTAGTGTTAGGTCTCTGGCCTGATCCATTGTTAGACGTGATGCACGCTTCTGTTGAAAATTTATTAACACAAGTGTCTCAATCCAAGCTCTAAAAGGACAAGTGATAATGAACTACCAAGTGCCAAATATGTTGTTTGCTTTACCTGAAATGGTCATGCTGGCAATGGCTTGCGTTGTCTTATTATTTGTTGCTTTTACCGGCCGCAGAAAAGTGAGTTGGGTCTATGGGCTCAGCCAGTTAAGTTTACTTGCTGTATTGATTATCCTGGTTTCTTCCTGGGGCGAAGCCGGAAAGACCTTTTCCGACACTTATGTTAAAGATGGCCTGAGTGATGTATTAAAAATAGCCATCTGTCTGGTGAATATGTGTGTCTTGTTATATTCCGTTGAATATTTACGGGTACGCCAATTACTTCAAGGCGAGTTTTATGTTTTAGCCTTGTTCGCCACGCTGGGTATGTTGATTATGGTGTCGGCGAATCACTTTCTGACTTTGTATTTAGGACTGGAGTTATTGTCCTTGTGTCTTTATGCCATGGTGGCAATGCATCGTGATTCGGCGATTGCGACTGAAGCTGCGATGAAATATTTCATCCTAGGTGCTATTGCTTCGGGAATGTTGTTATATGGCATGTCTATTATCTATGGCATTACAGGAAGTTTGATGTTGCAGGATATTGCTACAGCTGTGTATTCATCGTCCAGCAATGACACAATCCTAAGCTTTGCACTGGTTTTTATTATTATTGGTATCGGCTTTAAGTTTGGCGCGGTGCCGTTTCATATGTGGTTACCGGATGTTTATCATGGTGCACCGACAGCGATGACGCTTTTTATTGCCGCAGCACCTAAAATTGCAGCTTTTGCTTTGTTGATTCGATTATTAGTCGATGGACTGATAGACTTACAAAGCTATTGGCAACCGATGTTGATGTTGATGGCTGTTTTATCGATGATAATCGGTAATATTGTGGCTATCGCTCAGACCAATATTAAACGCATGCTGGCGTATTCTACGATTTCTCATGTCGGTTTTTTATTGATGGGTGTACTTGCCGGTACGGAAGCAGGTTATGCCGCTTCGATGTTTTATACCTTGGTATATGCCCTCATGACATTAGGCAGTTTTGGTGTGATTCTGTTGATGAGCCGTTACGGCTTTGAAGCAGATAATATTGATGACTTTAAAGGACTGAGCAAACAACATCCGTGGTTGGCTTTGTTAATGCTGATTTTGATGTTTTCAATGGCAGGCATACCACCATTAGCAGGTTTTTATGCCAAATTAGGTGTAGTTAAAGCGGTGGTAGATGCAGATATGTTAGCCGTTGCGTTGGTTGCGGTGGTGATGTCAGTGATTGGTGCTTTTTATTATTTACGTGTCATAAAAGTCATGTATTTTGATGATGCCGAACACCATCATGAAGCGAATACCTCAGGTTCAGCTGGTTTTGTATTGAGCATTAATACATTATTGGTGCTAACACTGGGGATATTTCCAGGATTATTAATGTCGGTTTGTTCTACCGTTTTTTCTTAGGAAACAACATGTCTATTTGGCTTATGTTAGGGCTGTTTTTTATATTGGCAAATCTACCGTGGATAGGCGAACGTGTATTTTTTGTTTATGCACTGGAACAAAAATCCAACTGGATACGGTTACTTGAATTAGTCGTGTATTTTTTTATCAGCCTGCTTATCGGTATTGCTTTTGAAATCCGCTTTTCCGGAGATGTTTACTCACAAGGTTGGGAATTTTTTGTGACGGTGCTGAGTTTGTTTTTGGTGCTGTCGGTGCCTGGGGTCGTATATCGTTATCAATGGGTACCGATGCAACACAGGTTTAAATAGCCTTTATAGATTCCGCAAATAATTTAACATCACGCTGTCATTACCCGATAGTAGATTTATTGAATGGCGACATAGCAGTCTTTGTCGCTTTTTTACTTATAAATGTGTGCATATACAAAGATTCTAGTTTAGAATTGGCGGGTTTAACTCCGTGTAAATGCACGAATTGTTCATTTAAATAATAGAGACAGGATTATGGCTTCTGATTTATCCAAGTACAGAAATATAGGTATCTTCGCCCACGTTGATGCGGGTAAAACCACAACAACTGAGCGTATCCTGAAACTGACCGGTAAAATTCATAAAACTGGTGAGGTTCACGAAGGTGAATCAACTATGGACTTCATGGATCAGGAAGCTGAACGTGGTATTACCATTCAGTCTGCTGCTACCACGTGTGCATGGAAAGGTTACCGTTTAAACGTTATCGATACACCAGGACACGTTGACTTCACTATCGAAGTATATCGTTCATTAAAAGTACTTGACGGTGGTATTGGTGTTTTCTGTGGTAGTGGTGGTGTTGAGCCTCAATCAGAAACTAACTGGCGTTATGCTAACGAATCAGAAGTATCTCGTCTGATCTACGTTAACAAACTTGACCGTATGGGCGCAGACTTTTACCGTGTTGTTAAGCAAGTTGAAGACGTTCTTGCTGCCACACCTTTAGTTATGGTTCTGCCAATCGGTATCGAAGATGAGTTCAAAGGTGTTGTTGACCTGTTAACGCGTAAAGCATGGTACTGGCCTGACGAAAAAGATCCTGAAAACTACAGCATCGAAGAGCCACCTGCAGAGATGGCTGACCAGATCGAAGAATGGCGTGAAAAACTTATCGAAACTGCGGTTGAGCAGGACGATGATTTGATGGAAAAATATCTGGAAGGTGAAGAGCCTTCTATTGATGAACTGAAAAAATGTATCCGTAAAGGTACATTAGAATTAGCGTTCTTCCCAACTTACTGCGGTAGCTCGTTCAAAAACAAAGGTCTTCAATTAGTACTAGATGCTGTTGTTGATTACCTGCCTGATCCAACAGAAGTGGATCCACAACCAGAAGTCGATTTAGAAGGTAACGAAACGGGTAAAGTCGCTACAGTTGATATTAACGGTCCACTACGTGCACTGGCATTCAAAATTATGGATGACCGTTTTGGTGCATTGACCTTCGTTCGTCTCTACTCTGGTGAAATTCGCAAAGGTGACACCATTCTGAATACCTTCACAGGTAAAACAGAACGCGTTGGTCGTATGGTGGAAATGCATGCGAACGATCGTAACGAACTTGATTATGCTCACGCGGGTGACATCATCGCTATCGTAGGTATGAAAGATGTTCAAACAGGTCACACATTATGTGATCCGAAGAACGCAGCAACACTTGAACCAATGGTCTTCCCTGATCCTGTTATCTCAATCGCTATTGCACCTAAAGATAAAGGTGCGGCAGAGAAATTAGGTATCGCTCTGGGTAAAATGATTAAAGAAGATCCTTCATTCCGTGTTGAAACCGATGAAGACAGTGGCGAAACCATCATGAAAGGTATGGGTGAGCTGCATTTGGATATCAAAGTAGATATCCTGAAGCGTACTCATGGTGTGGACGTTATCGTTGGTGAACCGCAAGTGGCTTACCGTGAAACAATCACGCAACGTGTGGAAGACAGCTACACGCACAAGAAACAATCAGGTGGTTCTGGTCAGTTCGGTCGTATCGATTACATCATTGAACCAGGTGAGCCAGGTAGCGGTTTTGCTTTTGAATCTACAGTAACTGGTGGTACAGTTCCTCGTGAATTCTGGCCTGCTGTTGAAGGTGGCTTCAAGAAAATGATGGGTAGAGGTGTATTAGCCGGCTTCCCATTATTGGACGTTAAAGTGAATTTATTTGATGGTTCATTCCACGCCGTTGACTCATCTGCCATCGCGTTTGAATTAGCAGCAATGGGTGGTTTCCGTCAGTCTATTCCTAAAGCAGGTCCTCAGTTACTTGAGCCGATCATGAAAGTTGACGTGTTTACACCAGAAGATAACGTCGGTGACGTTATTGGTGACTTAAACCGTCGCCGCGGTATGATCAAGTCTCAGGATGCGGGTGCAACTGGTGTCCGTATTAAAGCTGAAGTACCACTGAGTGAAATGTTTGGTTACATCGGTTCACTACGTACAATGACATCGGGTCGTGGTCAGTTCTCTATGGAGTTCTTACACTACATGCCATGTCCACGTAATGTAGCTGACGAAGTTATCAAAGAAACAAAAGAGCGTGAAGCTGCTAAGAAATAAGTTATTATTTCTAGAGAAAATAAAAAAGGGCTGATTTATCAGCCCTTTTTTTATGACTAATATTCAAAAATTTACAGGAGTATTCGGATGAGGGATCAGAGAATTGATTTACTAAGGTTTATCGGCCTTTCTATGATCATTTTTGCTCATGTTGGCCCGCCAGGTCTTTTATTTCAACTAAGAAATTTTGATGTACCGCTCATGGTATTAATCTCTGGAATGTCATATGGACTAAGTTATAGAGAAACTGAAACATATACATCTTACCTATGGAAAAGGTTTAAAAGATTAGTTTTACCAGTCTGGTTATTTTTGACAGCATATTTCCTTGGTATTTATTTTGTTAATAATTCTGATCCACAGGTTAATGTAAGAACAGTTTTTGATTCATTCGTACTATTAGGGGGGATAGGCTATGTTTGGATTATCCGTGTTTTTCTGATCGTTGCCTTGATAGCGCCTTTTATATACAAAATTGATAAAAGTATAGAGTCAACACGTTTATTCTACCTATTTGTTATAGTCGCGTTTTTTTCTTGGGAAGTTCTTCGATACATATCTTACGGTTATATCAATCAGGGTTTTCTCAAATATATTACGTTGGTAACACACTACGCAATACCTTATGGATTAGTGTACTTACTGGGGCTAAGAATGCTAGTGATGAGTAATCGGGCGCTTGTAGTTACGATTTTAAGTGCCTTATTTATATTGGTTACTTATGGAATTATTTTATATGTTAAAGAAGGACACGTTGTCTTAACACAGGCAATGAAATATCCACCTTCAGTTTATTACCTTTCTTATGCAATTTTTGTTTCAGCCCTACTATGGCTTTTCGCTGAGAGAATATTAAACGTAATTAGCTATCTACGATTTGAAAATATTATGCTTTTTATTTCCCAAAACTCGATATGGATATATTTATGGCATATACCTTTCATAAAATATTTAGACACAAATTTTGTGGCAAAGTATGGATGTGTATATATAGGTGCAACTTGTATAGCTTTTCTACAAGTATGGTTAGTAAGTAATGTACTTATTCCAAAAGTGAGAAATAAAACAACAATCAAGAATATAAAAATGATATTAACGGGTTAAAATGTAGACACTTGATGTAAAGGGCTGATTTATCAGCCCTTTTTTTATGCCTTAGATTTAGTTAACTAGACTTTGTATTGGAGATGGAATACGTCCACCGAGTCGAACGAAGCGGTTCTCATGGCTACCCATGTTAACAGCCATGACAGGGCCTTCACCTAATAAACCACCATAGACAACATGATCACCGGCTTTCTTGCCTGGCGCAGGAATCAGACGTGCTGCCGTGGTTTTTTTGTTGATAACACCAATGGCCATTTCATCTGCAATAATGGCTGAAATCATCTCTGCAGAGGTGTCACCAGGTATAGCGACCATATCCAAGCCAACAGAACATACCGCTGTCATGGCTTCCAGTTTTTCCAGTGATAATGTGCCATTCACTGCGGAATTAGCAATCGTCAAATCTTCACAAACCGGAATAAAGGCGCCACTGAGTCCGCCGACATGTGAACTGGCAAACGCACCACCTTTTTTGACAGCATCATTTAACATCGATAAAAAGGCCGTACTACCCGGTGCGCCTATCGCAGGTAAACCGATAGCCTCAAAAATTTCACCGACGCTATCGTTTTTATTCGGCGTAGGGGCGAGTGACAGATCAACAATACCAAAGGGTAACCCTAATAATTGAGCGACTTCACGGCCAACTAATTCGCCCGCTCTTGTAAGGCGCGCTGCTGTCTGTTTAATCACATCTGCGGCACGACTTAAGTCCATGCCGTCTTCTTCTTCAAGAGCACGTTCCAGGGCCGCTTTGACGACACCTGGGCCACTAACACCGACACTAACAACGGCATCAGCTTCACCAATGCCAAGATAAGCACCGGCCATGAATGGCACGTCTTGTGGGATATTGGCAAACACAACCAGTTTTGCTGCTGCCAGGCCATCGTCTTTTGCTGTCATCTCAGCCGCTTGTTTGATGATGACGCCCATATCTTTGATGGCATCCATATTAATACCGGCACGGGTGCTGGCGACATTGACTGAAGAGCAGACGCGCTGACTTTCAGTTAATGCTTGTGGAATAGCATTGATGAGTGCTCTATCACCATGTGTCATGCCTTTTTCCACTAGAGCGGTGAAGCCACCGATAAAGTCGATACCTAATTCCGAGGCAGCTTTATCAAGCGTGAGCGCAATTTCCACCATTTGATCAGAGTTAAAAGGGGCAGCCACTACTCCGATGGGGCTGATAGAAATGCGTTTATTAGCCACTTCGATGCCGTAGCGTCTTTCAATACGGTTACAGGTACTGACAAGATTGCCGGCGATACGGGTGATTTTGTCGTAGATTTTGCGTTTAAAAGTATTAATGTCGTCACTGACACAATCAGCAAGACTGATCCCTACGGTCACAGTGCGTAAATCCAGATTTTCTTCACGTACCATTTGTAAGGTAGAAATAATGTCTTTGGGATTAATCATTTTATGTCCTGATATGAACGGGTAAGAATATAACGGCGATTAATTAAGTATATTGCTCACGGAATCAAAAATTTTACGATGTTGCACGCTGACTTCCAGATCCAGTCGTTCTGAGATTTCTGCAAGCGCATCACGTAAATCATTCATGATCGTGGCTTTAGGTACATCAATTTCAAATACCATTAAATTATCCATCGGGTTTTTACCACCCTTGAAAATGGCTTGCATATTGGTGATATTCACACCGTGTTTAAACAGTTGTCCAGCCACTTCAGCCACAATGCCCTGACGATCTGGCCCAATAACCGTGACAATATAGGGTTGAACCTCAGGTTTATTTTGATACCAGTCTGATGCTTTTTCATTCCATGGATGTACACGGATGAATAGCCCCATGTTGTTACAGGCGTTTTCTAATGCTGTTTGAAGTTCTTCAGCCACTTCCTCATGCGGAACATCAACAAGTAATAACGCACCAAAAACAGAGTTGAGCAGAGTTTGACTCAAATTCTCAATATTGCCATTGCGCTGATTAATCACATCTGCAATAACGGCCATGATTCCGGGTTGATCACTTCCCAGAACAGAAATTAATACTTTATTCATTTTTCACCTTAGAGAGGTTTGCAGGATCTAGCGTTATATGATCGCAACATTATTGATCATAGACAAATACAAAAATGCCGGGATGAGTCCCGGCATCAAAAAATTTTCGATTTTGACGTGATGCCTTGATTACAAAAGGCATCATACTCGGTATTAACGCTTGGCAATGATCCATACTGCGTGAACAATACCTGGAATATAGCCGAGAATAGTTAGCAGGATATTTAGCCAGAAAGCACCACCGAAGCCGACTTGTAAGAATACGCCAAGCGGTGGTAACAAAATAGCAATCAGAATTCGTATTAAGTCCATAATAACTCCCTTTTATTGATAGTTGTTTTTCTTACTATGATTGAAACAATGCCGTCCAGATTAAGCTGATAATCCAGCCGACAAAGGCTACCGCCAGGCCAATCATGGTGATTAAGATAAGAATAATAGCGATATTTTCCAGCAGTGTTTTACGATATACCTGCCGGGGTTGTTGCTCATACTCGCTGAGTAGAGCGACATTTCTCCGGTTAGCTTTCCAGACAAAATCAAAGACATCACCAATGACCGGAATAGCACCAAGTGTGGTATCAATTAACATATTGATAGCCATTTTTAACAGAATCGTTTTCGGTGCGCCTAGCTGATGAGCCTGATAAATAATCACACTGGAAAGCAGGCCACCAATAAAGTCTCCGATGCCAGGAATAAGACCTAGAAATCCGTCAGCGCCGATTTTATAGCCACCGGGTAAGGTGATCGATTCATCTAAAAACCAACTAAGTCGGTGTATAAACCGTGTTCGATTACTCATGCATCTCCATCCTTCGCATCTGGAACAACAACATTCAGGCTATCGCGTTTGAAACGATAGTGTAATGGTGGTTTGAGTTTGATTAACTCCCCATCAACAGCAACAGTAAGCCATTTCTTACGTGAACGCAGGGTCACTTTCACCTCGTCAATAATGGCGTTATCGACAAGCTTTGCTTTTTTTAAGGGATCAATTCCCATTAACATCGCACTAAAAATGAGTTTGATAGCTGACCAGCTACTGTTGCAGCGAATAACAATAAGGTGCAGACCTTCACGGCCACCAGCTTTAACTTGTCCTGCTGATGGGATTTGAAGATCGCGTTCACCGACGCCAACAAACACCAGAGGTGTTTTGATTTTTTGTTCATTCAGAATAATGTGAGTATGGCGAAAATGGTAGAGTCTTCTGATACCTGCCAATATGCTGGCCATCATATATCGCATCTTTCGTTCCAGATACTCACGGGTGCGAACAAAAGTCACATAAGCGCCAACAGAGCTTGTATTGAGAAATATCTGATCATTAACATAAGCGACATGGGTGTTGACCACCTTACCATGAATAGCCAGTTCGATGGCTAAAGAGGTCTCGGTCGGGATCGATAAGCGCTGGGCAAAATGGTTGAGCGTGCCACCTGGAATAATGGCCAGTTCAGTTTCAGTACCGGTGATTATCCCAGCGGCTAATGCCAGCGTACCATCACCACCTGATACGATAATGCGTTTATGACCATCATCAATGGCATTTTGAATAGCCGTTTGCATATCGGAAGCAGATAAGCTGTGGAGCGTAATGCTGTCATATGCTGTTAAGCTCTTTATAACGGCTTCAGCACTACCTGCGTGTTTATTCACAAAAACCGGTATTTTGGTTTCGGGCCTTGTGTTTTGATTAGGCTTCATGCCATCGCCCGTTTTTACGATGAAAAGCCTGTGACTGAGATAACTGAAATTCACCTTGCTGCCAATGGTGACGGGCAATAGTCAAACGGTTTTTATCACCTTGAATCACGTTAAAACTATTTGGCGTATCGGGTAGAAGTCTATCTGAGGTGGTGGTGCCAGCATGAGAGATGATCATGCCGTCAAGCACGTGACAATAATCAATATGTACATGACCACTGAGTATTAAATCAAGACCACTGCCTCTAAACGATGTTAATGCCTTATCACGTCCACCAATGAGATGTCTGGCTTCATATTGTGGAGGTAGCCAGAAAGGGTGGTGTGCCACAAGCAGTTGAAGTTGGTGCTGCGGTGCATGACTCATCTGCTGTGTAATTTGTTGTATTTGTGAAGGACTGATTCGCCCTCTGGACCAATCCATATAAAAACCGGCTTTTCTGGCAGTGTTAATACCAATAAGCTGATAGTTTTCTGTTGAAAACTGGGGCTCTAAATCAGACTGAATCCACTTTTTCCAATTACGCCATGGACAGATAAACCGCTCGACAACCCGGAGTGTACTGAGATCATGATTGCCGGGAACGATAAAATAAGGTGTATTGAGTGAGCTAAGAAAGTCAGCGGCTTGCTGATATTCTTTGGCTGTTGCACGCTGGGTCAGATCACCACTAATGATAATCATATCGGGTGCTAAAACACGAATACTACGTTCTAAGCCTTCTAAAACATCAGTCAGAATACGTCCAAAGTGTAAGTCGGATATATGTAAAAGTGTTGTCATAGAAGGCTAACCACTAGCTTGTCGGTTTAGTCATGATGTTTGACCAGGCCATGTGTTTTGAGTTGTTTCACGGCTGACTCTTGTGAGAGTAAGGCAATCAACTCAACGGGTTCTAATGTCTTTTCCAGTTGTTGTAGAGAGGAGGCATGTCGAATTTTCCATTCGGCCGTTACTGTTGGTGCATGGAATTCGTCAGGCTTCGGCGCATCGATTAACGGCAACTGAGCCAGATGCCATTTACAGAGTCCGGCATGTTGATCCAGACAAATAAGCGGAGTATCAATAGGCTCTTGTTTAGGCGTGTTGTTAATCTGTTCAAGTAGGCTTTTGACAATGGCGCTAGGACGTTTTTCTTCTGGTGCCCGTAGGAAGCCGAAAATCGTAAAGGGTCTCGCCCGTTTTGCTCCTCCACTTAACCATGAAAGAGGAATAGACAGCATCAGTCCACCGGATATGGGTAACAGCCAATAAAACATTTCGATGCTTAAGCCGTAAGAAATACCTGCCAGGATAAAACCAAACAAGGTATGGCCTCGATGGGCACGGGTAACTTGTCCTAAACTCAGGGCACCATCATCTCGCGACTGAGGGTTCCAGCCACTGTCTTTGCCCATAAAGATATGACATACAACACCAAACTGAGCAACCATCAGAATAGGCGCATAGAGTGCCGACATTAACGTTTCAAAAAGCGTACTCAGGGTTAATAAAATTGGTCCGCCAAATTGTCTGCAACGACGCCAATTCACCAAAGCAGCAAACCAGCCAAACAGTTTTGGCGCCAGAACAATCGCCATGGACACAATAAACAGCTCCAGTGCACGTTCAGCATCAAATACTGGCCAGATAGGGAATAGTGACGGGTTTGCAAAATATTCGGGGCGAACTAACTGAGCCTGAACAGCAATGGCTAAACCGACCATGATTAACGACAACCAGAGCACAGCGCTGAGGTAGGACATCATGCCAGAGAAAATATGCAGTCTGGTTGGAAATGCCAGATCATGCGCAAGCAGAATGCGCCCATGCTGTAAGTTACCCTGACACCAGCGTCTGTCACGCACAATCACATCGGTTAATGACGGAGGTGCTTCTTCATAAGAGTGTTGAATATCGGTATCAAATCTGACGCCCCAACCTGCACGTCGAAGCAGTGCTGCTTCTATAAAGTCATGACTGAGGATATGACCACCAAAAGGGGCTTTACCGGGTAATATCGGTAATGAGCATGATTCAGCAAAGGCTTGAGTGCGAATAATAGCGTTGTGACCCCAAAAGTTGGAAGATAATCCATGCCATGCGGCCAGGCCTTCAGCGTAAATAGGACCGAAACAGTGATTAGCAAATTGTTGTAACTTGCCATACAGGCTACTGGCGCTAATTAGAGTAGGTAGCGTCTGGATTAATCCAACACCGGGCGCGGCTGCCAGTCTACGCGATAATGTCAGCATGCTTTGTGCACTCATCAGACTATCTGCATCCAGCACGATCATCGCTTCATATGCGCCACCCCAGTTTGTGACCCAATGCGCAATATTTCCTGCCTTACGCTCCTGATTATTGGCACGGCGGCGATAATAAACTGGGCAGTTTTCATCCTGCGTTTCAAATAATTCAATAAACGCTTTTTCTTCTGCCAGCCAGGCATTGGCTTGATTGGTGTCACTTAATATAAAAAAAGCATATTTACCGGGTGCCTGCTTTAATAAATCTTCACGCATGACTTTTATTGCTGCCACAATTCGGCCGGGTTCTTCTTTATAGACGGGAAATAAAATGGCCGTTTTGAAGGCGGGATCGGTCTCAGCTTTTTTAATAAGGCGTGGTTTGAGATTAATTAAAAACCCCAATAATGCCTGCGAGAAAGCAAATGATATCCAGATAAAGTTCAAACTGAACAAAAACAGAAACACCCACTGTAATGAGGTAATGCTATTGGTGCTGAGCACGCCATGCATTTCGATAATACCGTAGCTGGATAAGCCAACCGTGACCAATAAAATAAATAACCGCGAAAAAACAGTACTTAATGAATAAAAAAAGGAGACTGAATTTTGACGTAAGGCTTGACCGCGTTCATTAACACGGTGACGTGGCATATCTAGTGGTGCGCGCTCAGGTAAAACTTTATGTGCTTTCATTATTCGCCTGTAAATAGACCTGGCTTAATCCAACGATATAGCCATGTTTCGCTGATAGGAATATTTTTATTCATTAATTGCAATCGTAATTCGGCAACATCTGCATTTTCCGGGTTGAAGGTCAAAAACACACGAGCACCGTCGATATTAGGGTTAGCTATCAGCTTTGTTTTAACAACTTTTCCATGATTGCTGGATGCATTAATGCTCAGCGTTTTCAATTGTTCGGCACTAATGTGACTAAAATCGATAATCATCACTCTGTTGCCATCTTCTGACGATTGTCCTTTGGCACTGCGCACAATCTTTGTTTTGCCGGGCATTGGATTGATATCGTTTAACCAGATAAGACGATAGTTGTAACTAAAGGTCTGGCCTTTTTTTAATCCGCCTTCCGGGCGCCAGTAAGCCACAATATTGTCATTACTATCCGCATTAGAAGGAATTTCAAATAGTTGAACCTGACCTTTACCCCAGTCTTCAATAGGCTCTACCCATAAAGAAGGGCGAAGTTCATAATGTGCTTCTAAATCCTGATAATTCACAAACTGACGATCACGCTGAATCAGTCCAAATCCTTTGGTGTGTTCATCCATAAAGCCACTGATCTGTAGTGAACTAGGGTTATTCAGGGGGCGCCATAAATGTTCATTATTCCCTGTGGTGATCGCTAGTGCTTGTGAATTATGCACTTCTGGCCGGTAATCCGTTGATTTCGCAGGCACCATCCCGCCATGTAAGAACATTGAGGTCAGCGGTGCTAGACCAATATGTGGGATATCTGCACGTGGAAATAAAGTAACTTTGACGTCCATATGGGTGGGATCATCAGGATAAATCCCAAAACGGTATGCGCCGGTGACACTTTTACTATTAAGTAGGGCATGAACAACGATCGCTTTTTGCTCTCTGCCTGGCCGTTCTATCCAGAAGTGAGTGAACGTAGGGTGTTCTTCACCTTTGGGCTCTGCTACATCAATGGCTAAACCTCTGGCTGAAATACCGTAGAGCTGACCTTTTGAGACGGCTCTGAAATAGCTGGCGCCCTGAAAAATAATGAACTCATTTTTATCCTGACTATTATTAAGCGGGTAGTGCAGACGGAATCCAGCATACTTCCCAACTTGAGCAAGCGCCTTGGCTATTTCTGGATTAGGTACTTTGAACGAAGATTCGGTGACATTAATTGGTACACTTTTTCCACTTTCCACAATATCAATATTCACCAGGTTCTTGTATAAAAAACCGGGAGCAAATAGTTGGATAGAAAAGGGGGAGGGTGTGTTACCCCAAATAGCGGCATGTTGCTGGAAGCGAATTTTCTGATAGGTCTCGGCATCCAGGCGGGTAAGTGAAATAGGCGCTTGTTTAGGAAGCTTATAGGGCTCCTTGGCTAATTTTTTGGCTAAATCAAGCACTGTTTGATGACTGAACTTTGCGTCTTTGACATTCTCAGCTGATGCCAGGCTGGACAGGCTAAAGAAAAGCAAAAAAGCACACAATCCTGCTTTAATGAGAGCAGATAGAGATGGATATAGATGATTCACAGTCATCACGCTGTATTGTCTCCTTGATGAGATGATCTGAATACTAATGGCGTACCAACTGATGTATGAATTGACTCATGACCGTGAAGTATTGTCCACGACAGAGAATTCAATGCAATGTCATAGGTTAAAGTCAGTCAATCATTTCTGCATCAGCTGCCAGAGCATCCACCAACTGTTGCATATCATCAGGTAAATCGATTTGCCATGACACTTCTTCGCCAGTCGTTGGATGGATAAAGCCAAGTAAACCGGCATGTAACGCTTGTCTGCGGAAATTCTGAATGACTTCTCGGCAAGACTCGGTCATGCCTTTTGCCTGTTTAAATCGGCCCCCGTAAACCGGATCTCCTAAAAGAGGGTGTCTAATATGAGCCATGTGTACGCGGATCTGATGCGTGCGACCGGTTTCAAGCTTGCACTTAATCAAGGTATGTGCACGATAACGTTGTTCAACACGATAGTGGGTCACTGAAGGTTTCCCTGTTGCGCTGACTGCCATTCTTTTGCGATCAATACTATGACGACCAATTGCTTCATCAACAGTTCCTCCGGCGGTGAAAACACCACAGGCGACAGCCAGATATTCACGTTTAACGCTACGAGCCTGAAGCTGGGAAACCAGTGAGTTATGCGCAGTTAAGGTTTTGGCGATCATCAATAAGCCGGTTGTGGCTTTATCGATTCGATGCACGATGCCGGCACGAGGAATATTGGCCAGTTGTGGCGCATGGGCTAATAACGCATTGACTAGGGTGCCTTGGTGATTTCCAGCGCCGGGGTGTACGACCATACCCGCTGGTTTATTGATAATGATGACATCGTCATCTTCGTAGATGATATCTAAAGCAATTGTTTCAGCCAGCCAGCTTTCATCCTGGACTTGCAGTTCTGTACCGATAGTGACTTTCTCACCACCCTGAATACTTTCCTTAGGTTTAAGTAACTGCCCATTGACCAGCACATCACCGGCTTTAAGCCACTTTGTCAGTTGTCCGCGTGAATATTCGGGAAACATTTTGGCGAGCGCCTGATCGATGCGCATACCCATCAATTCATCCGGAATGATATCTTCTAATTGAATTTTTTCTGACATGGAAACTTAGCTGATGATTAAAGCGACATTATAACGTAGGCTTATAACTGGCGTTGGATTATGGAGACAAAAATGCGTTTTTCTCATTTTATGGTAGCTGGGATCATGTTGATTTCAATTCATACTGCACATGCTGATCCCCGTAATGTCGCGTTATTGGCATCTGCATGTGCTGTTTGTCATGGTACCAATGGTCATAGTCAGGGAGGAACGCCTAGCCTCGCTGGCTTAAACAAAAATTATTTTGTTCAGCAAATGCTGGCTTTCAAGCATGGGCAGCGAGAGGCGACTGTGATGACACAGCATGCTTCTGGCTACACTGAGAAAGAGATACGTTTGCTGGCGCAATATTTTTCCGAGCAAAAATAATCAGTGCGACTGACATTGGGGGCAGAAATAAGTGGCTCTTTGCGCTTGTCTGATACTGTTTATCGGGGTGTGGCAGCGTAAGCAGGCTTGCCCTTCCCGTCCATAGACATGGAGTTCTTGTGCGAAATAACCCGGATTGCCATCACTTTTTCTGAAATCACGTAAGGTTGTTCCTCCTGCGAGCAAGGCTTTTTCCAATACTTTTTTGATGGCATCGACTAATTCAGCAAGTTGTTTTTTGCTGATCTTACCGGCAGCAGTACTCGGGTGAATGCCCGCCATAAAAAGGGCTTCATTAGCATAGATATTGCCGACGCCAACCACCACTTCACCATTCATGATAAATGTTTTTATAGGGCTGGTCCGACCTTTGGCACGCTGATGAAGATAGTTAAGATCAAAGGCATCTGACAAAGGCTCTGGCCCTAAATGGGCAATGAGTGGATGGTGTTCATATGATTTCTCTGTCCATAAAACGGCACCGAAGCGGCGTGGGTCGGTAAACCTCAACACATAACCGTTGTGAAAAAAGATATCGACATGATCATGTTTATTGATGTTGTCATCATTATCGAGCACACGTAAACGTCCGGACATACCTAGATGGATTATCAAGGTGCCGGTGTCACAGTGTAAGAGTAAATATTTTGCTCGGCGCTCAATTGTGTGCACAGTTTGATCTTTTACGATGGATTCCAGCCCTTCAGGAATCGGCCAGCGTAATCCGCGATGACGCACCACCATTTTGGTAATGGACTGGTTTTCAATAAAGGGCTGAATACCACGCCGAGTGGTTTCTACTTCAGGTAGTTCAGGCATAGTCGATTAATTTGTTTGAGTCGGTGTGTCCGGCAACAACTGCGTGCTCATTGCCATAGGGAAAATATATTCTAAACCTGAGTCTGGATTAATCAGAGTAAGATTATTATCTGTGGTTTGCAGGATAAGAGAAACAGGCTGTTGCTGATCCTTGAGCCATACGCGTATTTGAGGACTAGGCAACGCAGTTAAAGCCTCTGGCGCGAGTTTTCTTACCTGAGTGGCGTAGGCAAACTGCCATCCATCTATCAGTATTTTTAATTGGTCAGCCGTGAGTTTTTTATCATCGCTATGCCATTGCCCATCGACATTATCAATCTGAACTATATCTGAGTTACTCAGTGAGTGGGGAAGGCTGAGTTTTTCAATCGTATTATTTTCAGGAATCAGTCTGTTATCAATAAAACTATCAGCACTTGCTGTTAATAAAGGGGTGACATCATCCTCAATCAGATAAATCATATGCTGATATAGAACATAACGTCGTTTGCTGATTGATTCCACATCACCAAAAGCAAAACTCTCATTATTCATGCTGACAATGACGGCGGGTGTATTCAGACCAAACTGGGCAAGTGATGAAGTGTCCATTGGCTGAAACTCGCCATGCACCGGCGTTTTTAACAGGCTCAGAATAAGATTAATACGAGTTTGACTCACCGGGGCAGGGTAAGGCGACATCAGTTGCCAGGACTGATTATTGCGTATTAGTTTTATATCGTCTTTTTGAGGTTGTTGGATATCAATAGTGTTGATATCTTCTGGATTTAAAGAGGTTAATAACTGAACTGAGTTGTCAGCTTGCTTGTTAGTGTTATGTTGCGAAAACCAGAACAACCCGACAACTAATAACAATAAAATGAAGTTTGTAAAATAGCTGCTTTTCATCGACGTTTTCTCCGCCACCACAAGGTCAGCCCGATAGTGAGGAGGAGTGATGGCACAGCAAATAAAAAGCCAAAACCAATAATAATAGATTGTGTTTTTGATAAGGTAAGCTGCGTGCCGATACTGGTTTTTATTGGAATAGAAATGAGACCATCATCTTCAACTAACCAATTAATCAGCGCCATACCTAAGTCCAGATTGGCAGCGTTACCGATATAACTATTGGCGACAAAGTCGGCATCACCAATAACAGCGACGCGCTGTTGCTGGCTATCATCCTTGTCTGTATCACGGTCAATTAGCATGCCGAGTGAAACCGGGCCTGATACATCAGCACCCTCGTTATATTTTTGCTGGCTAAGATTGGCTTGTGTAATGGGTGTTGATTCTACCCAGGCGTTAGGCTGACTGTTGAGCAAATTAATGTAGTGCCACGGACTTTCTGTGTTTTCATCACGTTTTTGCATGGCTGTCGCTTCTGCCAATAATGTCACACTTTTCACTGCCTGCCCGACAGGATGGTTCGCATAATCAGTAATCAGAACAAATCTTGGATCTTGAATTCCCAGCATGCTGGAGTTGGGATCGAGAACCGTGCCCGGCACGAATTCAATGCCTAACTGCTCAGCTAAAGGCGCTAATGATTTCGTCTGAGTCGGGTCGGCTAACCATAAGAGGTTACCGCCTTTATCTAAATAGTCACGAACGATTTTGATTTCACCTGGTAGCCAGTCTTTTTCTGGGCTGGCAATGACTAAGGCCGCTGTATTATCTGGTAGTTCGGGCGCTTCCAGAAGATTCTGTGACCGAAGTTTTATACCCTGACTTTCCAAGTTTTTCGCCAGTGTGTCGAGGCCAAAATCACTTTTGTCATAAGGGCTTCTCTCACCATGACCTTCGATAAATACTAACCAGGGTTGTGATTGTCTGGAGACAGTGACAATGGCATTGGTCAGTGATTGTTCCGAGAGATCAAAGACATGCTGATTTTGTTCACCACGGCTGATGACCATTTCGCCTTGCTGTTGAATATTAAATTGTCTGACGATATCCGGTGAGAAGCTGGGATCAACAAACTGGATTTTCAGTTTATCGCTGTGTTGTTGATAACGTTGTAGCAACTCAACGATAGCTGAACGGTACTCATAGTCAGGGCTAACAAAGACCTGGATAGTGATGCTGTCTTTTAAGTTATGGAGAATAGTTAAACTGGTGTCGGATAAGGTATGCCGATGATTCTGAGTCCAGTCAAACTGTTTATTAGTTGAAATAGACAGCTGACTCAATAAGACCACAGCAGCAATTAATAAGGCATAGAAAACGATTTGCTGAAAACGAATCAGGTGTTGTGCGCGTTTGGTGATTTTCATTAGTCTAAACGCTCTCTATCCAGTCGACGTACAGTCAATAATAGAAAAGCCGCAATAATGATTAAAAAGTAGCTGATATCTTGTGTATTGATTTGTCCCTGCATCATCGGTTCAAAGTGCTTTAGCAGGGATAACCAACTAAACAGTGAGAATTCGGTGGTGCTGTGGCTTGCCCAATCGATAATCCAGAATAAAAAGAGAATGGCAAACGTACTGATGGCCGCGATAGTTGGCTGTCTGGTCAGACTGGACATATAAATACCAACGGCGGTAAAGCTGGCAACTAACAATACAAGTCCGAGTACACCGGCGCTTAACTGATAAAAATCTAGTGTGGTGCCAACAGCCAATGAACAAATCATGAATACCGTGAGCAATGTCATTAATAGGAAAAAGGCTAAGGTACCAAAGAATTTTCCAATCACAATATCGAACATGCTGAGTGGCGCTGATGAAAGCAAAGGCAAGGTCTCGTTTCGTCTTTCTTCAGCAAGGGTGCGCATCGTTAATAATGGGCTGATAAGCAATGCAATAATTGCGGCATTACTCAACAGAGGCATAGCAATAAGTTCTGTCACACCGGGAGCACCTGGAATAGCAGAAATTCGACTCTGGATACTGTTGAAATAATCCATATGCGTTAAAAACAGGTAAGCCAGCAATAACTGACTCAACGCTAACATCACCCCGGCCAGTGGTGATAAAAACAAGCGATGTAATTCATTACGAGCAATGTTAAGCATGGGCATCTTCTTCACGAATAATTTTCATAAAGACATCTTCTAAAGAATGCTGCTCTGGTATTAATGACGTTAACGGCCAGTTATTTTCAACAGCACTTTTTAATAGGGCTTGTGTTGGGTTTTGCTCAGGAAGATACGCCACTCTGTAGCGATGACTATCCATTTTTTCTACATCGATCACACCAGGAAGTGAAGTCAGAGATTGTTGTCCAATACTTTGCGAAAAACCAACAACAATAGCGGTAGATTGCATTTGCTCAGTGAGCTTTTGCAGACTGTCATTAAATAATAACTGGCCTTTTGAAATGATCTGCACCCGGTCGCATAACATCTGCACCTCAGGCAGAATATGGGTAGACAGGATAACACTGTGTTCATTGGCAATATCGCGGATAAGCTGACGTATTTCGCGAATTTGTATGGGGTCCAGTCCCGATGTCGGTTCGTCCAGTATCACTACGGCTGGTGAGTGAATAATCGCTTGAGCAATGCCAACACGTTGTTGAAACCCTTTTGATAGATTAGCAATCAAGCGCTTACTGACGTCAGCCAGGCCACAACGTTCAATCACATTGTCGACAGCGGTTTTTTGCTGCTTTTTAGCTATGCCATTGAGACGCGCGCAGAACTGTAAAAATTCGGTGACAGTATGCTCTTTGTATAGTGGTGGTGTTTCGGGCAGATAGCCAATGCAGGCTTTGGCCTGTTTAGGATTATCCAGTAAATCAATGCCGTTAATGATTATCTGTCCATTATCAGGAGCAAGGTTGCCGGTCAGCATACGCATGGTGGTACTTTTTCCGGCGCCGTTTGGTCCCAAAAAACCAAGTACCTCACCTTGTTTGATATTAAAACTGACGTTGTTAACAGCTGCAGTATCGCCGAAAAAACGGGATAGTTCTTTCGCTTCGAGTAAGAGTATGGGATCAATCATTTACACTAAATCGTATCGAGAGTAATTGTGGCCCAGTGACAGGCTTCAGTATAGGCACTGCTCATCACTTCCAGTGATGGTCCGGTACTATCGGCTACCTTATTCCAATGTCCTTCACAATAATCAGTAACACAGTTTAATAGCTGACCTTTTATACCACCACGACTAATCAGTGCAAGGCTCGATTCATTACTGAGTGGGATTGATTTAATAATTTCGTCCATCGGTTTTGACAATATGGTGTCAATGGTTGAAAACAAGCCTAATAAAAAGCCACTATCCGGTGAGCAGCCAAATTGAGCTGCTATCTTTTCTGCCATTTTTGCTCTGACCAATGTCATATGAATTAGTTCTGCCGGTCCAGAACTCATTTCACTCATCACAATCAAAGTTGTCCAGGTTTTTATTGCTTTTAAACCTAAAATAACGAGGCCTTCACGCAATGAGTTTATCTGTCTTGGAAACCCTATCGCAGCTGAGTTGAGTAAACGTAACAGCTTTAAACTGAGACCAGGATCCTGACGAATGATTGCTTCTATCGTTTTAAATTCAATATCCGGATCTTGTAGTTTACCTAATAACTCGAGCAGTTTAATCTTATTATCAGGGATGGGATTATCTTTAATGATTTCAGGCCGACAGAAAAAATAACCCTGAAAATAGTCAAAACCCAATTCCATGCACAGTTCAAATTCAGCCTTGGTTTCAACTTTTTCTGCCAGTAGCTTGACTGGAAACTCTCGAAGCCGCTCGACATGATGCCTTAATTCCGACTCTGATAAAGAAAGTATATCGACTTTGATGATGGAGGCTAGCTCAATAAGTGGCCGTAATGATTCATGGAAAATAAAATCATCAAGTGCGATGTGATAACCACTCAATGCTAGTTTTTTAACCGCATTAATCAGTTCTTCATCAACCTCAATATTCTCCAACACTTCCAGGACAACACGCTCACCACCAAAAGGTATTGGGTCATCACTTAGTATAAAATTCCGGGTCAAGTTGACGAAAGCCAGGTGATTGCCGATAACGCGCTCTATACCCAGTTCAAGAAAGCTGTAATTGATAACACGTGTGGTGGCGATATCGCCAGAGTAATAATCTAAATCAGCTGATTGTGATGTTTGGTTATTACGGAATAACAGTTCATAAGCATAAGTATTATAGTGACGATCAAATATAGGCTGCCTAGCGATAATGATAGAAGATAAATCAGCGTCGTCACTCATGTATCAGAACTTATAATAAAGAAATAACCATAATAGTGTGATTTCAGACATAAAAAAACCCGCGAAGGCGGGTTTTTCTAAAATAATATTGTGAACAACATTATTTGATTTTAGCTTCTTTGTACATAACGTGTTTACGCACAACTGGATCAAACTTTTTGATCTCTAGTTTTTCAGGCATAGTACGTTTGTTTTTGTCTGTGGTGTAGTAGTGACCAGTACCCGCAGATGAGACTAATTTAATTTTATCGCGCATGTCTTACTCCTAAATTTTTTCGCCACGGGCGCGGATGTCAGTAAGAACGGAATCAATCCCTCTCTTATCGATGATGCGCAGACCATGGTTGCTGACACGCAGCTTAACCCAGCGATTTTCAGACTCAACCCAAAAACGGTGTGAGTGAAGGTTGGGTAAGAAACGACGTTTTGTTTTGTTATGAGCGTGTGAAACATTGTTACCGCTCATAGGGCGCTTGCCCGTTACCTGACATACTCTGGCCATTTTAAAACCTGCTCCTGATACACTTTTACCACAGGGCGCCGATTTTGGTCCCTGCCCGCATTTACAAAGCCGTACTTTATACCATATAAGACTATAGAAGTGTAGTGTAAATGTATTAGAATTTGCTACAGCCCCATACTGCTGAGTTTCTCGCTGAGCATTTCTTTTGACACACTACCGATTTTGCGCATAACAACATCACCATCAGCGGAGTATAAAAAGTGAGTGGGGGTAACACGCACATTATTAAAAGCATCCGCCAATTTACCAGTTTTATCCCAGCTAATCAGATAAGGGATCTGTTTTTCAAGCCGCATTGCCAGTAAATGTTCAGGTTTATCATGTGCTAAAGCAATACTGACAACACCTAAGCCTTTAGGCGCGTACTCTTTATAAACCGCTTTGAGTTCGGGTAGCTCTTGGACACAGGCAGGACAATCCGTCGCCCAGAAAATAACTAATAATGGTTTCCCTTTAAAATCCTCAAATGAATGTGTCTTTCCATCCAAATCCGTAAAGGTTTGCTCAGGTAGTCCTTGTTTTGTTTGGACGACATTAAAAATAAGTACTGCGATGATCGCAAGAGCGATGACGCCAATGGCGGGTTTTATAAACTGTGTCATGTGAAATTAAATCGTTAAGGTTAGTTGGCCTAATGCTTCTGTTAGTTTGAGGTTCTCTCGATAATCAACCGGGCAATCAATAACCGTCACGGTATTTCTGTCTAAGGCTTCTTTTAGAATGGGCATTAATTGCTCTGTCTTCTCAACTCTGACACCAAACGCACCAAAAGATTGCGCGTATTGAACAAAATCCGGGTTGGTGAATTGTACATGACTGGTCCGGCCAAATTGATTTTGTTGTTTCCACTCAATCAGGCCATAACTGGCATCGTTCCATACCAGAATAACAATGGCGATATTCAGTCGCATGGCTGTTTCGATTTCTTGTGAGTTCATCAAAAAGCCAGCGTCACCAGTGACGGCTACAACTTTGCGTTGTGGATTGGCTAACTTAGCAGCAATCGCCCCCGGTACGGCAATACCCATGCTGGCAAATCCATTGGATATGATGCAGGTGTTGGGGTATTCACAGCGGAACATCCGAGACATCCACATTTTATGGGCACCGACATCACAGATCACAATATCCTGCAAATCCATCGCGGTACGTAGATCCCAGATAATTTTTTGTGGTTTAACCGGAAACTCAATATCGTCACGGTGAATATTCATCTCAGTGATCAGGCTGTCACGCAGGGTACGCATAGCCTTGCCCTGATGCGGTGTCGTTAGTGCAGCCACTCGGTTGAGACTGTGGCGAATATTACCAACAACCGCCAAACTGATACTGTAGTGTGCATCGACTTCTGCATGTGTTGTGTCGATATGGATGATGGTTCTGTCACGTGATGGATGCCATAGATAAGGGTGGTATTCCACAATATCGTAACCAATACAGATAATGACATCAGCATTAGCAAAACCACAGTTAGCATAATCATTAGATTGCAGACCAACACTACCTAATGCCATTGGGTGACGAAAAGGAACAACCCCTTTCGCCATAAAGGTATTGGCGATAGGAATGCCCAATTTCTCTGAAAACTCGGCCAGTTCATTACAGGCACCGGCACGGATCACACCATTCCCTGCGAGAATGATAGGACTTTTTGCATTGGAAATCACTTCTGCCGCACGTTCAATTTCTTCTGCAGCAGGTTCCGGAGCGGAGGCATTTTTGACCCGTAATGGGACATCATCAATCTCCATCTCAGCAATATTCTCCGGAAACTCAATAAAGCAGGCTCCGGTTTTTTCTGTTTGAGCGACTTTAAATGCTTTTCGAACCACTTCTGGAATGACTTCAGGACTAACAATACGCGAGGCATATTTAGTAATCGGCCGAAACATCGCTTCCAGATCTAATACTTGATGAGATTCTTTGTGCAGGCGGTGAGTGGATGCCTGACCAGCTATAGCAATTAATGGTGCGTGATCCATATTCGCATCCGCAACTCCGGTGATCAGGTTGGTAGCTCCCGGACCCAAGGTAGCAATACAGACGCCAGCACGACCGGTAAGACGACCATAAACATCCGCCATAAAAGCAGCACCTTGCTCATGACGAGTCGTAATAAATTGGATATGTGAATCCAGCAAGGCATCCATCACATCCAGGTTTTCTTCTCCCGGAATACCAAAAATATATTCAACACCTTCATTTTCAAGTGCTTTGACAAATAGCTCTGCTGCCTTCATCGAGCGGTTTCCTCATACCCAGATTGATTATTCAAGCAAGAATAACAGAAATAGACCTAGCTTAGGCGTAGAAAAAAGGGGCGATGAGCCCCTTTAATTTCTTATTTAAATGCATCTGGTATACGTTGATGCCAATCTGTTTCTTGTTGGTAACGATGACCGATATTTAATAATCTCGCCTCATCAAAATAGTTACCAATAATTTGTAAACCGACGGGTAAATTATCAACAAAACCAGCAGGAATTGACATGCCGGGTAAGCCCGCCAGATTGGTATTGATGGTGTAGATATCTTCCAGATACATGGCAACCGGATCATCGGTTTTTTCACCAAAACGGAAAGCGGGGTTGGTGGCTGTCGGTCCCATAATCACATCGACTTCTTTAAATGCTTCCTGGAAGTCATTACTGATAAGACGACGACATTGCTGTGCTTTTAAGTAATAAGCATCGTAGTAACCCGCTGATAGGGCATAAGTACCAATCATAATGCGACGTTTGACTTCTTCACCAAAGCCTTCGCCACGTGAACGGGTGTAAAGATCCATTAAGTCTTTCGGATCTTCGGCACGGTGACCAAATCGTACACCATCCATTCTGGACAGATTTGATGAACACTCTGCAGGGGCAACCACATAGTATGTCGGCACAGCCAAACCGGTATTCGGTAAGGTAATTTCCTTTAATGTCGCGCCCATTTTTTCGTAAGTTTTGATAGCGGCTTCAACAGTTGCTGCTACACGAGGATCAAGACCTTCGCCAAAATATTCTTTAGGCAGGCCAATGGTCAGGCCTTCCAGTGAATCATTCAAACTGGCCGTGTAATCAGGTACATCACGATCCACACTGGTCGAATCTTTCTCATCAAAGCCTGACATAACGTTCATTAACCAAGCCGCATCTTCAGCACTGTTAGCCATCGGCCCTGCTTGATCCAAACTGGAAGCAAAGGCAATCATGCCGTAGCGAGAAATACGTCCATAGGTGGGTTTCAGACCAGTAAGATTACATAAAGAAGACGGCTGACGGATGGAACCACCGGTATCAGTACCAGTGGCAATAGGCGCTAAACGCGCTGCCATAGCTGCTGCTGAGCCACCTGATGAACCACCCGGCACACGGTCAGTATCCCATGGGTTTTTTACTGGGCCGTACCAACTTGTTTCATTAGACGAACCCATAGCGAATTCGTCCATATTGGTTTTACCCAGGGTCACCATACCTGCCTGATCAATTTTTTCAACGACGGTGGCATCATAAGGCGCAATAAATTTATCCAGCATTTTGGAACCACAGCTGGTGCGGATACCTTTTGTGCAGAAAATATCTTTATGGGCGAGAGGAATCCCGGTTAGCGCGCCGGCTTTTTTTTCTGCCAGTAATTTATCTGCCGCTTTTGCTTGTTCTAGTGCGCGTTCTTCGGTGACCGTGATGAAAGCATTTAAGGTACCGTTGTGTTGATTTATACGGTTCAGATAATGCTGTGTGAGTTCAACACTGTTTATTTCACTGTTGTGCAGGGCTGCCGATAATTCTGAAAGTGATTTGTTATGCATGTGTTTGCCTGTGTTGCTTTATTCGATGACTTTAGGAACCAGATAGACACCGGCTTCAGTTTTAGGAGCAATCGCCTGAAATGCTTCACGCTGATTGACTTCAGTAACCGCATCAGGTCGTAAACGTTGATGTGCATCAAGAGGATGGGCCATAGGAAGTATGTCGTTTGTGTCAGCTGCGCTCAACTGGTCAACTAAATTGAGAATATTATTTAAATCCCGTGCATAATGAGGGATGTCATCTTCCTGTATCGACAGGCGTGCGAGGTGCGCGATTTTTTCTACATCGTGTTTATCTAAACTCATCGACAGTTCCAAAGGTTAATTGCTTCAACAAAGCAGTAAGTTTAAATGATTAGTTGCTTGCCCAACAGCCCAGAGCATTGCTAAAGTATCTATTTTACCCCTTTCAGGTGTGGTTTCTTCAATGTTTGAACGTTTACGTGGAATTTTCTCCAACGATCTGTCGATCGATCTTGGAACAGCGAATACGCTGATTTATGTGCGCGGCAAAGGTATCGTACTAGACGAACCTTCAGTTGTTGCTATTCGTCAGGATAAAGGTCCGGGAGGCCCTCGTTCTATAGCTGCGGTCGGTGTCGAAGCCAAACGCATGCTGGGACGAACGCCGGGTAATATCACCGCAATCAGGCCATTAAAAGATGGTGTTATCGCTGATTTCACGGTAACGGAAAAAATGTTGCAGCATTTTATCCGTAAAGTGCATGAAGGACGCTTTTTAAAACCAAGTCCGCGCGTTTTAGTCTGTGTTCCATGTGGTTCAACTCAGGTTGAGCGTCGCGCAATTCGTGAATCTGCCGCAGGTGCAGGGGCTCGAGATGTCTTTTTGATTGAAGAACCGATGGCCGCAGCGATTGGTGCGGGCATGCCTGTAGATGAAGCCAGTGGTTCGATGGTATTAGACATCGGTGGCGGTACTACGGAAGTGGCGGTTATCTCATTAAACGGTATCGTCTATTCAGCCTCGGTACGTATCGGCGGTGATTTATTTGATGAAGCCATTGTTAATTATGTGCGTCGTAATTATGGCACGCTCATTGGTGAATCCACTGCAGAAAAAATCAAAAAAGAGATTGGCTCAGCATATCCAGGTAATGAAGTTCGTGAAATGGAAGTACGTGGTCGGAATTTGGCCGAAGGTGTACCTCGCAGCTTCACATTAAACAGCAATGAAATTCTGGAAGCCTTACAAGATCCGCTTTCTGGTATTGTCGCAGCAGTTAAGACAGCGCTTGAACAAACACCCCCAGAATTAGGTGCTGATGTCGCTGAGCGTGGTATCGTGTTAACTGGTGGTGGTGCATTATTACGCGACTTAGATAGACTGCTTATTGAAGAAACTGGTTTGCCAGCGATAATTGCAGAAGATCCACTTACTTGTGTCGCTCGTGGCGGTGGTCGTGCACTTGAGATGATTGATGAAAAAGGTACTGACGTATTTACCTTTGAGTAATTGTGACTAGATTGAGTAGTAAGACCTTTGCAAGTGTTATCCATTTGCGAAGGTCTTTTAGTTTTTGGACTTTGAGTTATTAAACCTTTATTCGCCCATACACCTTCTTTAAATACCCGGATGATGCTGGCTGTTATCGCATCAATTCTGGTGTTTTTTCTCGACACGCGTCTGGATTATTTCAAGCCAGTACGTTCGGCTTTGTCGACGGCTGTTTATCCAATGCAGGCGGCTGCATCCTTACCCACAGATTTAACGGATTGGGTTAATGACTTTTTTCAGGATCGTAAGCAACTGCGTGAAAAAATTACCGTGATGGAAGCGAATAATATGTTGCAGAGTATTCGTTTACAGAAACTACAGTCCTTAGAACGAGAAAATATGCGATTGAAAGAGTTGTTAGGCTCTTCATTTCGTCTACAAGAAAGAGTTCAGGTTGCTGAATTGTTGACGATTGACCTTGATCCCTTTTCTCAACAGGTGGTGATTGATAAGGGTAGGAATTATGGTGTCTATGTTGGTCAACCGGTATTAGATGCCACGGGCGTGATGGGACAGGTGACGGAAACATCAGAAGTGTCGAGCCGAGTAGTGCTGTTAACTGATCCTAGCCACAGCATTCCTGTACAGATTAACCGTAATGGTTTACGAGCTGTCGTAACAGGACGTGGATTAGGTGAATATCTGCAGATGGACTTTTTGCCTCACAATGCGGATGTCCGTGAAGGTGATTTATTAGTGACATCTGGCCTGGGTGGACGCTTTCCGGTCGGTTATCCAGTGGGTAAAGTGGTGTCAGTCGAATTTCCCCAAGGTAAACCTTTTGCGGATATTAAAGTTGAACCTGCGGCGAAGCTGTCTACCAGTCGTGAGGTGATGTTGGTGCTCCCAGGAGAAAAAATTCAAACAGAGCGTTTACCAGCTAAACAAGCGGATGTTGAGTCGTCAAAAGCGGAGATAGAGCATGGCGACGACAATTAAAACGCGTAACGGGTTTGTGATCGTCATTACACTCATTATCGCTATTTTGATGATGCTGGTACCTCTACCGGATTATGCCCGTTTTTTTCGTCCGGAATGGGTCGTCATGACATTAATTTACTGGGCAATGGCTTTACCTCATCGTGTCAGTATCGGTGTTGCCTGGTGTACTGGATTTATAATGGATGTGACCATGGGCGGCATATTGGGTGTGATGGCTTTTAGTTATGCATTGGCCATCTATTTAATAGCCCGTTTCCATCTTCAATTACGTCAATATCCGCTATGGCAACAGGCTTTGACCATTCTATCTGTTGTATTTTTGGTTGAATTTATTGATGTGGCGGTAGCGCGGGCAACATTACATTGGGAAAGCTGGATGCCAGTGTTAACCAGTACACTTCTGTGGCCATTAATGTATGCGGTGTTACGTAAAATTCGTCGCACATTTCAGGTGACGTGAACTTGATATGGCATCAAAGTTCACCCTCAAAGATCATTTTCGTGAAAGTCGCCTGGTAAACGGACGTTTATTATTTTCCGGCCTACTCTCGGTCATTATTTTTGGCATCGTTATCTTTCGTTTGGTTTATCTGCAAGTGTTTGAATATGAACACTTTGATTCTTTATCAAACCGCAATCGTGTTGATATCGAACCGCTGCCACCACAGCGCGGACTGATTTATGATCGTAACGGTGTACTGCTTGCCGAGAATATTCCAACGTTCAGCCTGGAAATGGTGCCGGAAAAAGTCCCAGATATTGACCAGACACTGAAAGAGTTAAGTCAGCTTTTAGCTTTATCTGAAGAGGATATTGATGCCTTTAAAGACCGGATGAAACGTCAACGCCGTTTTCATCACGTGGTTATTCGGCAGCGATTGACAGAAGAGGAAGTCGCTAGATTTTCTGCTAACCGTTATCGATTTCCCGGTGTGGACATCGAAGGCCGGTTGATTCGTCACTATCCGCAAAATAATCTGTTTGCCCATGCTGTTGGTTATGTGGGCCGTATCAATGAACGTGATATGGAACTCATTGATCAGAAAGATTACAAAGGTACTTCTCAAATAGGTAAGACAGGTATTGAGAAACAATACGAAGATACCTTGCATGGCAGCGTTGGTTATCGTCAAGTTGAAACGAATGTGCAGGGCCGTATTGTTCGAGAATTAATGTCGGTACCTTCGCAATCGGGTGATGATTTATTTCTGAATCTGGATATTAATTTGCAGCGAGTGGCTGCTGATTCTCTGGGGGATTACAACGGCTCCATTGTCGCTATTGATCCGCGAAATGGTGGGGTTTTAGCCTTGGTCAGCAAGCCTGACTACAATCCAAATTCGTTTGTTTCAGGTATCAGTAGCAAGGAATATGGTGAATTGAGAGATTCGCCTGACCGTCCTTTATTTGACAGGGCACTTCGTGGGCATTACCCCCCTGGTTCAACACTGAAACCATTTGTTGCACTTGCTGGCTTGGAACTTGGCGTTGTGGATGAGCATTCCAAAACCTATTGTCCCGGCTGGTATAGTTTGCCTGGCAGTAGCCATCGCTATCGCTGTTGGAAAAGTTATGGCCATGGCATGGTGGATATGAAAGACGCTGTTGCTCAGTCCTGTGATGTCTATTTTTATGATCTGGCGCATACATTAGGCATTGATCGCTTACACAACTTTTTAGACTATTTTGGCTTCGGGCATCGCAGTGGGATTGATTTACCTAATGAAAGTGAAGGCTTGTCACCTTCCAGTGAGTGGAAACGAGCCAGTCGTAATCAAGCCTGGTTCCCTGGCGAAACCTTGATTTCAGGAATTGGACAAGGCTTTAATCAAACCACACCCGTACAATTGGCTCATGCCACTGCGACGCTGGCTATGCGTGGGATTTCGATGCAGCCACAGGTAGTCAGGGCAACCCGTCCTGCCGGGCAAACCGATATGAATCTCAGAAATAGCGAGATCATGAACAATTTGCCGATGCAAAATAGTCAGAACTGGGAAAATGTGGTGCAGGCGATGGTAGAAGTGATTCATGGCGCGCGGGGCACAGCCAGATCGGTAGGAAAAGATATGCCGTTCAAAGTGGCTGGTAAAACGGGCACCGCTCAAGTCTTCGGTATTGCTCAGGATGAAGAATACGACGCTGAAACGTTGGAGCGAAAACTGCATGATCATGCCTTATTTATTGCCTTCGCACCTGCAGATAAACCCGAGTTTGCGGTCGCTGTTGTAGTCGAAAATGGTGGTAGTGGTAGTAAAGTGGCCGCACCGATTGCCAGAAAATTAATTCAACAATATTTTGGACTTAAAGTCGATGAGTAGCCTGCTAACAGACAGTAGAAAATCACAACAGTGGCAACTGTCTTCGATGCTGAGACGTTTTCATATCGACCCGTTATTATCGCTTGGCTTGCTGGTTCTGATAGGGGCTGGTTTGATGATGTTGTTTAGTGCCGGAGGCCAGGACTTTGGCATCATTCTGCGGCAGCTGGTCAGGATAGGTATGGCCTTAACAGTAATGATAGTGATTGCACAGATTGATCCGGATCGGCTGCGCGATAATGCTTATTGGTTGTATGGGTTTGGTTTGATTTTGTTGATTGCGGTTTTACTATTCGGTCATGAAGGTAAAGGTGCTCAACGTTGGCTTAATCTGGGATTCTTCCGTTTTCAGCCTTCTGAAATTATCAAGTTAGCGGTACCTATTTTAATAGCAGCCTATATTGCTGAACGGCCTTTGCCGCCATCAGCCTGGCGCATTCTTTCTGGCTTGATACTGATCGGTTTACCATCATTCTTAATTGCCAAGCAGCCTGATTTGGGGACAGCCATTCTGATTGCCAGTTCGGGACTGATTGTGTTGTTTCTAGCTGGAATCAGCTGGAAGATTATCATTAGTTTTTTAGTGGCATGTGCATCAGCTGCGCCGGTTTTATGGTATTTCATGCACGATTATCAGCGGCGTCGTGTTCTGACTTTTTTAAATCCGGAAAATGATCCTCTGGGTGCCGGCTACCATATCATTCAGTCTAAAATTGCGATTGGTTCAGGTGGTTTATTTGGTCAGGGCTGGTTGCAGGGAACACAATCGCATCTGGAATTTTTGCCTGAACGATCCACCGACTTCATCTTTGCGGTCATCTCTGAAGAGTTCGGCCTGGTAGGGGTGGCCATTTTACTATTCATTTATTTATTGGTTGCCAGCAGAGGGCTGTATATTGCCAGCCAGGCTCAAAGCAGCTTTGCCAGATTATTAGCAGGAAGTATTTCTATTACTTTCCTTGTCTATGTGTTCGTTAATGTTGGGATGGTAACAGGATTGTTACCCGTTGTAGGGGTGCCGTTGCCCTTAATCAGTTATGGGGGAACGTCTATGGTGACCCTGCTGGCAGGCTTCGGTATCCTGATGTCTATTCATACTCACCGAAGGATGATGTCACCGTGAAAAAAAAGCTATTCAGTTCTTTGCTGCTGCTTGCCAGTCTTAATTTGCAAGCCAATGACCAATTGCCAGATGTCGAGCAATTTATCGATGAAATGGTCGTCAAACACGGTCTTGATCGTGCTGAGTTAGAAAATGTCTTTGATCAGGTCGAAGTGAAGGATGCCATTCTTAAAGCTATTTCCAGACCGGCAGAAAAAAGTAAACCCTGGTATGAGTACCGGAATATTTTTATCACTGACTCGCGTATTAATGGCGGGTATGAATTCTGGCAACAGCATAAAGAAGCCCTGGAAGCGGCTGAAAAACAATATGGCGTGCCTGCAGAAATCATTATCGCGATATTAGGTGTTGAAACCCGCTATGGTCAGCATATGGGGGGATACAGAGTAATTGATGCCTTATCGACCTTGGCTTTCCGTTATCCTCCACGCAGTCCTTTCTTCCGTAGTGAGCTGGAAAAGTTTCTGGTTTTGACGCATGAAGAGAAAATATCAGAGCTTGAACCTGTAGGTTCATATGCCGGTGCCATGGGGCTTGGACAGTTTATGCCAAGTAGTTATCTTGCCTATGCTGTTGATTTTGATGGTGATGGACATCGTGATATCTGGACGAACCCAACAGATGCCATTGGCAGTATTGCCAATTATTTGAAGTTACATGGTTGGGTGCCCGGTCAGTCGATTGTACATCGCACTCAGGCCAGTAAATCGCTTCCACAAGCGATGTTAGCGAATGATCTTAAGCCAGCGTTCACACGACAACAGCTGCAGGAAGCAGGCTTCTCACTGTCACAATTGCCAGCTGGCCAAGATGTTTTATCCGTCGTTGGTTTAACTCAACAAGACGGTGAAGAGTATTGGTTAGGACGTCAAAATTTTTATGCGATTACCCGCTACAATCACAGCCGAATGTATGCCATGGCTGTGTATCAATTAGCACAAGCTATTCGAGAAAAAATGGATAATACAAAATGAGGTTAGTGGTACACCGGTCAGCAATATTATTGCTGATCGGCTTTTTAACTTCTTGCGGTGGAGGTGTTGGTGTTGTCAAACAGGATCAGGATAGTGCACCGACTCGTGTTCCGGATCTCAGTAATGTGCCTGATGCCGTTCCTAAAAATGAACCCTTAAGTAAATATGGCAATCCACGTCAGTACAAAGTATTAGGTAAAAATTATTACACCCTAAGTAGTGCAGAGGGGTACCATGAGAAAGGTATTGCTTCATGGTATGGCACCAAATTCCATGGACGCAGAACATCGAGTGGTGAAATTTACGATATGTACAAAATGACGGCTGCGCACAAGACTTTGCCGCTGCCAACTTATGTCGAAGTGACTAATCTGGAAAATGGTAAAAAAGCGATTGTGAAGGTCAACGATCGCGGTCCATTTCACGAAAACCGTCTGATTGATTTATCATATAGTGCAGCGACCAAACTCGGTATCATTGCGAAAGGTACTGGACTTGTGGAAATCCGTGCACTGACAACACCGGGCAAAGCCAATACGGTGACTCCAGTAGTAAAGGAGCCAGCATCTGAGGTGACTGCTTCGGTAAAGTCAATAAGCTCAGCAGAAATGTTCCTGCAAGTGGGGGCCTTCAGTAGCCTTAGCCGTGCTGAGCAAGTTAAACGGAAATTACAGCATGAAATTACAGGTGTGATTACGATCACGCCTTTTAAAAGTTCGCAGGGAACCCTATATCGTGTGCGTATAGGGCCATTAAGCAGCGTTGAACAAGGTGATAGCCTTGCAACGAAAGTCGCTGGTCTTGGCTTTCCCAATTCGCACATCGTTATCGATTAAACATTTAGATTCAGAGAGTTCAATATGCTGAAACACACGAAAGTTGTTTTATTTCTTTCCTTTTTATTTGCATTTACTCAGGTATTTGCCGGTGCTATCACGCCACAACCTTCCGCACCAAGCGTTGCGGCGAAATCCTATATTTTAATGGATTACGATAGTGGTCGAATCCTAGCTGAAGAAAACGCGGACCAAAAATTACCACCTGCGAGTATCACTAAACTGATGACCTCATATGTGGTGTCACATGAACTTCATGCTGGCAATATCAAGCTCGAAGATGAAGTATTGATCAGTGAAAAAGCGTGGCGTATGCAAGGTTCGCGTAGCTTTATGGAAGTGAATACCAAAGTTAGTCTCGAGTCTTTAATGCGTGGCATGATCGTACAGTCGGGTAATGATGCGGCTGTTGCACTAGCTGAGCATATCGCTGGAAGTGAAGAAACCTTCGCACAGATGATGAATCAGTATGCACAGCAGCTTGGCATGTACAACACTAACTACATGAATGCGACTGGTTTACCTGATCCTGATCACTACACTACCGCACATGATATTGCGATTTTATCGGCAGCATTGATTCGTGATTTTCCTGAGCACTACGAGTGGTATTCAGAAAAAGAATACACATACAACGGCATCACACAGCATAACCGTAACAAATTACTCTGGCGCGATAACAGCGTTGATGGTTTAAAAACCGGACATACTGAAGAAGCAGGTTTCTGTCTTGCTGCCTCAGCAAAACGCGGTGATATGCGTCTGATTTCTGTGGTCTTAGGTACACGTAGTGAAAACGCGCGTGCGCAAGAAACGCAAAAGTTGATGAACTATGGTTTTCGTTTCTTTGAAACACATCAATTATACAAAGCCAATGCTGGGATTATTGATACGAAAGTGTGGAAAGGTGCGACTGACCAGCTATCGCTTGGTTTGACCAAGCCATTGTCTGTGACAGTACCTCGTGGTCAATACGATCAGTTACAAGCTACAACAAACATTCAACAACCAGTTATTGCTCCTATTACTGCGGGAACAGTACTTGGTGAAGTGGAAATTCGTCTTGGTGATGAAGTCGTGGCTAAGCAAGAATTAGTGGCACTGGAAAATATTGAGCAAGGCAGCTGGTGGCGTCGTTTGATTGATGAAATCATGTTGTGGATTTGGGGCTAGTTAGCCATGGCCACTGTCTATCTAAACGATACATTTTTGCCTGCTGAACAGGCAAAAGTATCAGTTTATGATCGCGGTTTTTTATTTGGAGATGGCGTATACGAGGTTATCCCCGTTTACGCTCGCCAGCCCTTTCGTCTAAGGGCGCATTTATCCCGACTACAAAACAGTCTGGATGGGATTCACTTAAATAATCCCTTTGACGACATGCAGTGGACACAGCTCATCACTCAGCTGATTGAACAGAATGAGGGTGATAATCAGGCTGTCTATCTACAGGTAACACGTGGTGTAGCCCCGCGTGAGCATGTCTTCCCTGAGGGGGTTAAGCCCACTGTCTTTATGATGAGTAATCCGCTTAATGCGGTACCCGAGTCATACAGAAAACATGGTATTAAAGCGATTACGGTTGATGATATTCGCTGGCAGCGTTGTGATATCAAAGCCATTGCTCTATTACCAAACACGATGATGAGACAACAGGCACATGAGCACGGAGCTGGAGAGGCCATTTTGATTCGTGATGGGGTGATGACTGAAGGCTCTGCCAGCAACAGTTATGCTGTTTTTGACGGCGTGATTTATACCGCAGCAAAAGATAATACAGTCCTGCCTGGCATCACCCGTGACTTTGTATTAGAGCTGGCTATGGCGGCTAATATTCCTGTCAGAGAAGAACCGGTCAAGGCAGACAGATTAACTCAGGCAGATGAAATCTGGATTAGCAGTTCCACGCGTGAGCTATTAGCTGTAACAACATTAGATGATCAACCTGTTGGTCAGGGCGAACCTGGCCCGCTGTGGCAGAAATTAAATGAACTATACCAACGTCATAAGTTGGAGACGAGTATATGAGCGAACAAGAACAACCTGACACATTATTAGAATTCCCATGTGACTTTGCTATCAAGGCGATGGGAGAGGCGAGTGAGGAACTTGATAGTATTGTTGTCGAAATTGTCCGCCGTCATGTCGATGATATTGCTGAGGGCGCTGTGAGTCTGAAACATAGTTCTGGTGGTAAATTCACATCGGTGACAGTTACGATAATAGCAACAAGTAAACCTCAGCTTGATGCGATTTATCAGGACTTGAGTGACCACGACGCTATTAAATACGTGCTTTAACATTTATGCAGATTAAAGATCTGGGCATGGTGGACTACCAGTCTACGGTTGATGCCATGCAATCATTCACGCTTGAGCGTGATGCTGATACTGAAGATGAGTTATGGTTGCTTGAACATCATCCCGTATTTACACAAGGCGCAAATGGTGACCCATCTCATATCTTGATGGATTCGACAATTCCAATTGTGACCACGGATCGTGGCGGACAAGTCACTTATCATGGTCCAGGACAACTTATTGCGTATACATTGATTGACATTCGTCGAGCAAAAATGGGCGTCAGACAGATGGTTACGCATCTCGAACAAACAGTAGTGAATATCCTCACACACTACAATATTGATGCCTATGCCAGACAAGATGCTCCAGGAGTCTATGTCGATGAACGAAAAATTGCATCGTTAGGCTTGCGTGTTAAACGCGGGGCCTGTTACCACGGTCTTAGCTTAAATATTGATATGGATCTGGCGCCATTTAATTTCATCAATCCATGTGGTTATGCTGGCATGGAAGTGATTGACATGACATCGCTTGGTCTCGACATAACAATGACAGAAGCGAAACAACAATTTGTGTCCGCATTTCAGCAACAGACACAATTAGGAATAAATGCATGAGTGAATTAACTGACGGTAGACGTGATGTTCGCGCTTTAAAGGGCGAATCAAAAGTTTCCCGTATTCCGATAAAAATTGAACCGACCGAGCCGAAACGTAAACCTGAATGGATTCGAGCCAAATCGCACGGTGATCCAAAAGTGAAACATATCAAAGATATGCTTCGCGAGCACAAGCTGCATACGGTATGTGAAGAAGCTGCTTGTCCTAACCTAGGTGAATGTTTTTCCCATGGCACCGCGACATTTTTGATCATGGGGAATATATGTACTCGACGTTGCCCGTTTTGTGATGTGGCACATGGTCGACCCGACCCTTTAGATGAAAATGAACCTGCGCATCTAGCTAAAACGATTGCCGCTATGCAGTTAAAACATGTAGTGGTTACCTCCGTCGATCGTGATGATTTGCGTGATGGTGGAGCAGCACACTTTGTTCGTTGTATCGATGAAATCCGTGAGCAGTCTCCACAAACCAATATTGAAGTATTGGTGCCTGACTTTCGTGGGCGAATGGATGTAGCGCTTGATATTCTCAAGCAAAGCCCACCGGACATTTTTAACCACAACTTAGAAAGTATTCCTCGTTTGTATAAAGCCGTCAGACCTGGCTCTGACTACCAGTGGTCGCTCGATTTAATTAGACGTTTTCAAGAGATGCATCCTGACGTGCCGACCAAATCGGGATTGATGTTAGGCTTGGGTGAAACCATCGATGAAGTCAAACAAGTGATGCAGGATCTGCGAGACCATGGTTGCCGCATGCTGACATTAGGTCAATATCTGCAACCGAGCAGACATCACTTACCGGTCGAGCGTTTTATCACGCCAGCCGAATTTGATGACTTGGCTATTGCTGGCAAACAAATGGGTTTTGAGCATGTTGCTAGTGGGCCTATGGTACGTTCTTCTTATCATGCGGATTTACAGGCACAAGGTGAGCATGTTTCCTGATTAGCGAGGAGAGTTGTTATGGCCTTCAATCGTCGGCAAGTGATAAAGACAGGAATAACTGCATCTGCTTTTGCGGCATTCCCCAACATTGGTTCCGCCATAATAACGCCCTCTAGGAAGTCACAACGTGTTGTGGTGGTAGGGGGCGGCTTCGCAGGAGCTACGGCTGCAAAATATTTACGAATGTGGTCGCCGGATTTAGACGTTATTCTGATAGAGAAGAAAACTGCTTTTGTTTCCTGCCCGCAGAGTAATTTAGTGCTAAGCGGTCACCGAACTCTACAACAATTAACCTTTGATTATCACACGCTGACTTCTCACTATGGCGTTAAAATGATTCAGGCCACAGTAAATGCGGTTGATGTCGATAAGAAAAATGTTCGGCTCAGCGATGGTTCAGTCGTTGACTATGATCGTCTGATTGTTGCGCCTGGCGTTGATTTTATCTATGACCAACTGAGTATGCTGACGCCGGAGATTGTTGAAACCAAAATCCCTCATGCCTGGAAAGCTGGCCCACAAACCCAGTTATTGCATGAACAATTAAAAGCGATGCCTAAAGGGGGAAGAGTGGTGATGACCATTCCACAAGCGCCATTTCGCTGTCCTCCCGGCCCCTATGAACGCGCCTGCCAGATAGCTTTATTTTTGAAACATCACAATCCTACGGCAAAATTAATTATTCTGGATGCTAATGGTGACATCATCTCAAAAAAAGCCTTATTCAAAGGGGTATGGGATGATTTATATGCTGATATCATTGAGTATCAGCCCAGCAATGCAGTTGAAAATATCGATGTCGATTCACTGACGGTTGAAAGCGTATTTGATAGTGTTCAGGCGGATGTTTTGAATGTGATACCCCCACAAAGGGCGGGTAAGGTCGCTGAGCTGGCAGGCGTGATTAATGTGGATAAACGCTGGTGCGAGGTTGATTTCAGAACATATGAGTCAACCGCTGTTAAGGATGTTCATGTGATAGGAGATGCAGTAGCATCTACCTTACCCAAATCTGGTCATATTGCCAATGTGCAGGCAAAGGTATGTGCAGCGGCGGTCATTGCATTATTGCATGAGCAGGATGTTGAACCTGAACCGGTATTTGGTAATACCTGCTATAGTTTTACTGACGGAGAAAAAGCAGGCCATGTCGCGGCTGTGTTCAGATATGATCCAAAGACGGAAAAAATGGCGGTGATGCCAGGTGGGGGGATAACACCAACACCTACGTTGTTAGAAGGCGAGTTTGCCGATGCGTGGGCACATAATATCTGGTCAGATATTCTTAGATAACCCCGTAAAATCAGTAGTTAAGAACATCGGTGATGCTGCTGTATCTGCAATGCAGTATAATGCCAGCTTTTCCGATAATCTCCACCATCAAGATAATTATGAGGTTGTAGATGAGTGATTTTTTACCAGGCCTGGAAGGTGTACCCGCAACAAAGTCAGCCATTTCATTTATTGATGGTGAAAAAGGCATACTGAGTTATCGTGGTTATCCACTCGAAACTCTTGCTGAAAACAGTACATTTGAAGAGACCACCCTGCTTTTATTAGATGGCGAGTTACCTACTAAAAAAGCATTAAACGATTTTTCCCAACAGTTAAAAGATAATTACCGCATCAAATATCATATTCGTCAGATGATGCGCCATTTCCCTCATACCGGTCATCCCATGGATATGCTGCAAACGGCAGTATCTAGTTTGGGCATGTTCTATCCGGGCACGGAATGTCTGACAGATGCCAATAGCTGTGAAGATTTGGATTATGTGCGCAATATGACGGTGAACATCATTGCGCAAATGGCACCATTGGTAGCAATGTGGGAGCACATCCGCAATGGTTGGGATCCTGTTAATCCAAAACATGATCTGTCGGTCGCGGAAAATTTGTTATACATGTTTAACGGTGAAGAACCGGATCCATTAATGGCTAAGATAATGGACGTGTGCTTGATTCTCCATGCCGAGCATACTTTGAATGCTTCAACGTTTGCGGCATTGGTCGCAGGTTCAACGCTTGCCACTCCTTATAGTGTTATTTCAGCAGCCATCGGCACTTTATCAGGCCCATTACATGGCGGTGCTAATCAACGCGTTGTAGGTATGCTACAAGAGATTGGTTCACCGAAAAATGTCGAAAGCTGGGTCGACCAGAAGCTTAAAAATAAAGAAGTTATCTGGGGAATGGGGCACCGCGAGTACAAGGTTAAAGATCCCCGTGCTACCATTTTGCACAAATTAGTGGAACAGTTAGTAGCGGAGCGTGGTGGACATTTGGATGATATGTTCGACACCGCCCTAAAACTCGAAGAAGTCTGTGCTGACCGCTTAGGACATAAAGGTGTTTATCCGAATGTCGACTTCTATTCCGGTATTCTTTACAGCGAAATGGGCATTCCTGAAGACGAATTCACTGCTTTATTTGCTGTCGCTCGCTCTGCCGGTTGGTTAGCGCATTGGCGTGAACAAATCTGTGATAACCGCATTTACAGACCAACACAGATTTATGTTGGTAGTGATATGCGTGACTACACACCAATTGATCAACGGTAATCAGCTGATTACCGTTTTACTGGCTTCACCTTGTAGCTCACGTACCAAACGGGGTACAAGGTAGCCAGGCAATTGTTTTCTTAACTTTTCAATCAAATTCACCGCAAGCTTTTCTTCCACATCAAAGTGATGAGCACCAGCCACCTTGTCCAGTAAATGCAAGTAATAAGGTTGTACATCCACTTCATTTAAACGCTCACTTAAGTCGGTGAGTATATCCACTGTGTCATTAATACCTTTCAATAAGACGGTTTGGTTAAGTAACTGCACACCCGATTGTCTCAGGGCATTCAGCACTTGTGCCGCTTCATCATCTATTTCATTTGCATGATTTGCATGAATGACCATCACCACTTTCAAGTGGGTGTTTTCGAGACAGGCTAACAGTGAGTCTGTGATGCGTTCTGGTAACACGACAGGCAGTCGCGTATGTATTCGTAGTCGCTTTAAATGTGGGATGTTATTGAGATCTGCTATCGCACGACTGAGTTTTTCATCATTTAAGGATAATGGGTCACCACCGCTGAGAATAACTTCAGTAATTGATGTATCTGCTTTTAACACATCAAGCGATTGCTGCCACTGTCGAGCCAGTGGATTACTCTCAGAGTAGGGGAAGTGGCGGCGAAAACAATACCGACAATGAATCGCACAGGCACCGGTCATTAATAATAAAGCGCGTCCTTGATATTTTTGCAAAATGCCTGGCGACTTAACGGCTAAATGATCACCTACTGGATCACTGTGATATCCAGCAACTTCATAACTTTCATCAATTAAAGGAAATACTTGGCGAAGCAGGGGATCCGTCACATCACCGTAGCGCATCTTTTTAATGTAGCTATGTGGAACCCGCACAGGAAATTGACGTATTTTTTCTTTATCAATGGCAGAGAGTTGGCCGCTCAGCCCTAATAGCGCTAATAACTGGTCGGCACTGTTGATGGCATTAGCGAGTGAGTGCTGCCAGTTTTGTTTTGTCTTTACGGTAGTGGTTTGCGGTATCATAGTGGCTTTTATTTTGAAGCAAGCGAAGATCGTCCCCTAAAAGAGGTTAAGATGGCAAGTTATAGTACAAATGAATTCAAATCCGGCCTGAAGTTTATGCTCGATGGTGACCCATGCAGCATTATCGAAAATGAGTTTGTAAAACCAGGCAAAGGCCAAGCATTTAATCGTGTTAAGTTCCGTAACTTGAAAACTGGCCGAGTGAATGAGCGGACGTTTAAATCAGGTGATACGGTTGAAAGCGCTGACGTTATTGAAGTCGATCTGGAATACTCATATAACGATGGCGAGTTTTGGTATTTCATGGACCCAACCTCATTTGAGCAATACGGTGCCGATGCTAATGCCATCAGTGAAAGTAAAGATTGGTTAAAAGAGCAATATGTCTACACTGTGACATTGTGGAATGGCACACCGTTATTGGTGACTCCACCTAACTTCGTTAATCTGGCTGTTGTTGAAACCGATCCGGGTGTACGTGGTGATACATCTGGTGGTGGTGGTAAACCAGCTACACTAGAAACAGGTGCTGTAGTTCGTGTCCCTCTGTTTATTGAGATTGGTGAAGTCCTCAGAGTTGATACCCGCTCTTCGTCTTATGTTGAACGTGCTAAAGACTAAACCTCAACATGTACGATAGAGACTGGCAACCTTCTGCAAGTCTGGAAAACCTAAAACGACGGGCTCAGTTTCTGACTGAGATCCGTCGTTTTTTTTATCAACGTGATGTACTTGAAGTTGATACTCCCATTCTTTCTCATGCCGCACCTACCGCACCCTATCTCGACAGTTTTTCTACAGAATATATTGCTGCTGGCGGACAGAAAACGCCGTGTTATCTGCATACTTCACCAGAGTTTGCCATGAAGCGTTTACTAGCCGCAGGTCTGGGTGATATTTATCAGATAGCAAAAGTGTTTCGTAATGGTGAACAGGGTAGACATCATTCTCCTGAGTTTACTATGCTGGAATGGTATCGCCCTAGTCTGAATTATCACCAGCTGATGGCTGAAGTCGATGATTTATTACAAAGTGTCGTGGGCTTACCGGCTGCGGTTAAATTGAGCTACCAACAGGTGTTTTCTCAGTATCTCGCTATTGACGTGAGTGATGTGAGTGAACAGCAACTCAAACAGTTTGCTATATGCAAAATAACGAGTCTGCCTGATGACTGGCAAGCTGACAAAGATGGTTGGCTGGAACTGTTGATGAGTGAACTGATCGAACCACAATTAGCCTTGTCGGGTCAGCCCTATATTATTTATGATTTTCCTGCCTCACAGGCACAATTAGCAAAGTTACATCGGTCAGATGATGGAGCAGTAGTGGCCGCCAGATTTGAAGTCTATGCGCGAGGACTTGAACTGGCGAATGGCTATGACGAATGCCTGGATGCTAACGAACTGAGTCAGCGGTTTGCCAAAGATAATCTTATCCGTCAGCGACAAGGTAAAGCTATGATGCCAATGGATCAGCATTTAATTGCGGCCGTCAATGCAGGGTTACCTGCTTGTACTGGTGTGGCTATCGGTGTCGATAGACTATTGATGTTAAATCTCGGTGTAAATGATATAAATGCCGTCAGCAGCTTTAGGTTTGAGCAGAGTTAATGCCCGACATTTTCTTGGGTGATGAGTTTATTAGTGAGTTTTGATAAAAGGATCATACCTATGGGCGATATGGATACTTCTATTACCCAGAATAATGATGTTTATAAAACATTATTGGAATCTACAAAAGCTATTCCCTGGCGTATTGACTGGAAAACTATGCGTTTTTCCTACATCGGACCACAAATAGAGAAGTTATTAGGCTGGTCGCCAGAAAGCTGGCAAACGGTCAATGAGTGGGCTGAAAGAATGCATCCTGAAGATCAACAATGGGTGGTCGATTTCTGTGTTGCACAGTCAAAAGCCGGTGTTGATCATGAAGCCGATTATCGGGCAATGACCAAAGATGGGCATTATGTGTGGATTCGTGATGTTGTTCATGTGGTCAGAGATGAGCAGGGTGAAGTCGAAGCTTTGATTGGTTTTATGTTTGATATTACTGAACGAAAAGAAACCGAACAAAAATTGCTGGATTTGCAAAAAGAGCTGGAAGAACTGTCCTTTAAAGATGGTCTGACCGGTATACCTAACCGACGAATGTTGGACAAAGTGTTAGAAGAAGAATGGATGACGGCTAAACGTCACCAGCAACCCCTGTCTCTGCTGGTAATGGATATTGATTTTTTCAAACAATATAACGATTGTTATGGCCATATTCAGGGCGATGATTGTTTAAAACAGGTTGCCCAGACGCTCACTTCAGCTGCTACGCGATCCAGAGATTTTTTTGCCCGATTTGGTGGTGAGGAATTTGTGATGTTATTGCCGGAGACTGATAATCCTGCTGCAGTAAAAATCGCTGAGCGCTGCCAGCAATTAATGATGAAATTACAAATTAGCCATCAGCAATCTGAGGTTTCACAGCTGCTGACCATCAGTATCGGCATCGGTACGATTGTTCCAGGTCCTCACGATCAGCTTGTCGATTTTGTCGAACAAGTGGACCAGGCCTTATATCGTGCGAAAGAGTCAGGCCGTAATTGTATCAAGGCAGCCTAAACAGATTTGGAGTCTTTAACTCAAACCTGTTTAGGCCGTTCAGGATTATCTTTATAAAGTAGTTTTAAATGACATGGTGATTAAGCGCGGATCACCTGGATAAATTTTACTATCGTTAGAGCCACCCGTGTAATAGGTTTCATCAAACAGGTTTTCGATATTCAGTGCAAAACGATACTGTTTGATATCGTAATAAAAGCCGAGATCGACGCGTGTATGGCTTGGCAGTTCAACGCGTTTTTCTTTATCCGAGCTGGTGTACTGCGAGGATTGATAGTTTAGTCCCAATGAGGTGCCGACTTTTCCACCCCAGACAGGTTGCGGGACGTTATAGCGCGTCCAGATAAAGCCATTATGTTTGGGAGCAAACGCATTTCTGTTACCTACTGTCTCGCTATCAAGGCTATGAGAGATGAACGAGTCAACATTGGCGTAACCGACACGAATCTGCCAGTTTTCGATGGGCAGTGCTTGTATTTCAAATTCTGTGCCTTTGCTTTCCAGTTCACCTACTAATCGGTTTTCATCAGTAACGCTATCTTTTTCCGTAATATTGGTTTTGATGATTTTAAAACTGGATGCGGTGAAGTTGAGTTTGTCATCGAATAAAGCCGCTTTAATACCAAACTCATTTTGTTTACCTAACTCTGGATCAAAGCTTTTACCATCGGCATTTCTACTTTCAATGCTGTTGGGATTAAATGATTCAGAATGACTTAAGTAGAGCGAGATTTCATCTGTCGCTCTGAAAACAAGGGCAGCTTGAGGTAAGAATTTTTTGGTATTTTGTTTCTGAAATTCATCGTCCTTACCGACATTTTTCTCCACAAAACGTGTTCGCTGTGTATCAAAGCGTCCACCCAGCATCACAGAGATATAATCATTCAGATCTACCGTATCCTGAGCGTACAAACCAAGATTGTAATTATCGGTAATCCGGTGATTGCCGGAATCTTGTGCGAGAGGGGTTCCACTGTCTGATGTGGGATTAAACACATTCAAGTTAGGTGTAATACGGTTTGTTGGACCAAAACGTTTTCTGTCAAAATCAGCACGTTCAAAACCGCCATTGATACCAATAAGGGTGTTATGGAATAACTCACCAGTTTCAAACTTATGCGATAAGTTGGCATCAAAGAAATGATATTGGCGTTTATTAACCTGATAACGGTCACGTCTTCTCAAGGTTGAGTCCACAATGTTCGTGGCATCTATCACGGCATTATTTTCATAGAGTTCGCGCTCATCTTCGTGATAAACACTTCTCAGATTCAGGCGGAATACGGTGCTGTCATTAATCTGGTTTTCCAGTCGACCAAATAACGTTAATCCGTCATCATTATCCGAATCACCGTCTCTTTGATAGCGAGTCGACAATGAAGCCGTTTGATCAATATCGTTATTGACGGCGACCAGGCCATCATCGGCATCACGACCTTCACGAATATACTCCATGCCAATGGTGGCATTCATATCCGGATTAATCTGATAAGAAAGGGTGGGGTAAAGATAGAGATTATTATCATTGACGCCATCACGGAAGGAATCAATGTTTTCAACACTGCCAATAAAACGGTAGAGTAAATCTTTATCCTCAGTGAGTGCACCGGTAGAGTCATAGGTAAACGTGCCGCCGACATCAGAACCAAACCCTGAGTCACTTGATGCATAACTGCGACCACTAAAGCTGAGACTGGTTTGTGCCTCTGCCTGTGGTTTTTTAGTGACGATATTGACAAGGCCGCCCGGTTCCATCAAACCATAAAGTACAGAAGCCGGTCCCTTAAGTACTTCGACGCGTTCAATATTGGCTGTAGACGGAGAGCCAAAGCGTGAGGCAAGGCCCGGTAAGCCATCAATCTGCACATTCTGTAAGCTTGAAGATAAACCCCGTAAGGTAAAACTATTGGCATTGGTGCCAGATTGACTTAGTCCGACAATATAGGGATAAACATCGGCTAGCGTTTCAGCTTGCAAATCCTGAATAAAGTTCTGGTTAACAATATTGACGCTAAACGGTGTGTCTAATAAATCCTGATCGGTTTTGGTCGCTGTTTCGGAGAGTCGGATATAGGGTGTTTGTTGACCGGTGACGACGAGGGTGGATAAAGAGGCTGAATTATCTTCGGCCATCACCGATTGAAAAGATAATAAGCTACAGCTCAGGCAAAGAAAGGGAGTAATTGGTTTCATTTTAATCTAAATGTTAATAGTTATCATTAACGATATAGGATAGGTTTTTTAATGAAACTTTACAATTTAAATCACGATATCCAGTGGCTGTTGAGTAAGATTTAGTCCGTTAACGTAAGCCGGTGCAGAGATGGAGAACAAAACTCCAGCTCTGCAATAGATCTTATTTGGACATAAGCTCAGGCAACCAGAGGCTGATTTGCGGAAAAGCGATGATTAAAGCCAAAACCACAATTTGTATTGCTACAAAAGGCACAATGCCTCGGTAGATTGATTCAAGTTTTAAGGAAGGGGGCGCACTGGCTTTTAGATAAAATAGTGAAAAGCCAAAAGGGGGTGTTAAAAATGAGGTTTGCAGGTTTAAGGCTATCAATAAAGCAAACCATAATTGATCAATGCCCATATGAATGGCTACTGGAGCAATCACCGGTACAACAATAAAACAAATTTCAATGAAGTCCAGGAAAAAGCCTAAGAAGAAAATAAGTAACATACTGAGTACCAGAAATGTCCATTTTCCTCCCGGTAGGCCTGTGAATAAATCCAGAATCAGTTTATCACCACCCATACCAACAAAAACCAGGCCGAATGCGGTGGCGCCGATAAAGATAATAAATACCATACTGGTTAATCGGGTTGTGCGTTGAAGTGCTTCACGTAAATTCGCTAGGTTCATCCGTCGGTGAATAGCAGCAAGTAGAATCGCACCCAGAGCGCCAACAGCAGCTGACTCTGTTGGAGACGCGATACCAAAGAAAATAGAACCTAATACCGCGAGAATTAATAACATCGGTGGCACGAGACTTTTAATCACACTAAAAACTAAATGCGTAGAATCATCGGCCGAATTAGTGATTGCTGGTGCGGCTTCCGGATGTCGCCAGGCGGTCCAGATGACATAAAGAATATAGGCAAGGATTAATAAGGTGCCAGGGACGGCGGCAGCCATAAATAACTCACCTTCAGGCACGCCAACTACATCACCCAACAAAATCAGAATAATACTGGGAGGAATAATTTGGCCTAATGTGCCTGAAGCAGCAATGGTGCCACTGGCTAAAGCCGGTGAATAACCGCGCTTTAGCATCGAGGGTAGGGCAATCACCGTCATGGTTACCACTGAGGCGCCCACAACCCCTGTTGTTGCTGCCAGTAGGGCACCAACCACGACAACAGAAATGGCGAGTCCACCACGAAGACTGCCAAACAAGCGACCCATGGTATCCAGCAACTCTTCAGCGATACCGGACTTTTCCAGAATCACGCCCATAAATACAAATAGCGGGACGGCGAGTAAAGTAAAGTTGGTCATTACCCCCCAGATACGCAGTGGTAACAGACTGAAAAATTCAAAGCCTAAAAATACGCTGCCAAAACCAAGTGCAATAGCACCTAAAGTAAATGCCACCGGGTAGCCGACTAATAAAAGTAAAAATAACACCAGAAACATGGCCAGAGCCCAATACTCCATTATTTGGACTCCTTATTGCAGATAATTTTCAGATTCTTAAGTATGTCAGCTATACCTTGCAGCATAATAAGTGCAAAGGCGACTAAAATCGCTCCTTTGAGAATGAAGCGATAAGGCAGACCGCCGGGGTCAGGTGAGCCTTCATTGTAATAAAATGCATTTTCAGCAAATGGCCAGGCAGTTAATACAATCATCATGCAAAACGGGAATAAAAATAAGAGCGTGCCTAACAGAGAGATCCAGGCGCGTCCTAAATCAGAAACGAACCGGCTTTGATAGAAAATATCAACTCGGACATGTGCGTCATGCCGAAGGGTATAAGCTCCACCGAGCAGAAAAACCAGCGCAAATAAATGCCATTCCAGTTCCTGCAAGGCGACAGAACCATAGTTGAATAAATAGCGCATAGCTACGTCATAACAAATGAGTAACACCATGGCCAGTATCAGCCATGATACTGCTCGACCAGTCAGGTCGATAAAATTTTCAATGACGGAAATGAATGGCTCAAAGCGTGTTTTCATGTCGATATGTCTATGTGCTCTACAATCGAACAAGTTTCCCATAAATCACAGTTAAGCTCTAGTTTCTGTCATAGACCTTCAATGTTCTTACTCATATAAAGAGGGAAGTGATAAAGTTGTCTCTGGAATAATTTCAGGAGAGGGAGCATGGATAACGAGCAAATTAAACAAAATATGAGTGATAAAAATCAATGGACACGGATCCTGTATATGGTTCTGTTTGCGATCATTCTTTATTTGAGCATGATGGTGGTCTGGCTGGTGGTATTGGTTCAATTACTGTTTGCATTAATAACAGGTAAACCACATCAGGATATTGCTGATTTTGCAGCGGATTTGAGTCAATATGTCTATCGGATTGTGGCGTTTTTAACTTATACCAGTGAGTATCGTCCCTTTCCCTTTAGTGACTGGAAGAGTGATGGCTCTTTAAGAGATGTGACACGCAATGATAGCGATGTTAATTGAAGCCTTTAACGTTTTTATTCTTTGAATTTATGCAGGAAAATTTATGCTGATTGTTATTTCACCGGCGAAAACTCTTGATTTTGATACGCCGCCAATCACACAAACTTACTCTCAACCGCGATTTTTGACGCAGTCAAAACAACTCATTGATACATTGCGCAAGTTAAATGTGGCGGATATTGCCAGTCTGATGAAACTCAGTGATAAATTAGCCGGACTGAATGTAGCGAGATACGAGTCGTGGCATACCCCTTTTGATTTGGATAATGCTAAACAAGCCGTTTTAGCGTTCAAAGGTGATGTTTACACAGGTTTAGAGGCTGAGACACTTGACGAAAAACAACTGGCATTTGCTCAAAAGCATCTCAGAATTCTGTCTGGTCTTTATGGCGTATTAAAACCGTTAGATCTGATTCAGCCATATCGTCTTGAAATGGGCACCAAGCTGGAGAATGCACAAGGTAAAGATCTTTATTCCTTCTGGGGCAGTGATATTCGTGAATCACTACAGGCCGAAGAGTCGCTGCAGGATGAAGTGCTGATTAACCTGGCCTCAAATGAATATTTCAAAGCTGTTGAAGCAAAAAAGCTGACTGCACGAATTATTACCCCCGTATTTAAAGACTGGAAAAATGACCAATACAAAATGATCAGTTTTTATGCCAAAAAAGCACGGGGCATGATGAGCCGATATATCATTGAACATCAGATACAAGATCCTGATAGAATTAAGAATTTTGACACGGATAGTTATCGTTACAGCGCCGAAATGTCGAAAAAAGATGAGTGGGTTTTTATTCGTGACCATGAATGATTCGATGCTATAAGTGATATGAGGCTATCAAGGAAGATGAAGTTGAGCTTACGGTTTTTACTGTTACTTTGTGTTTATATCTCGGTTCAAGCTCCCTCGTTTGCTCAACAAACACTTAATCTGACAGTATCAGAACAAGCCTTCCTTGATAAAATCGACGAGATTCATCTTTGTACCGATCCAGATTGGATGCCTTACGAAGGGATTGATAAAAGTGGCCATTACACTGGCATTATGTCGAGTTTTCACCAATTATGGTCAAGCATGATTGGTAAGCCGGTAGTGCTGGTGGAAACGGTCAGCTGGGATCAATCACTCGAATTTATTCAGCAAAAAAAATGTGATGTGTTATCCAGTGCCCAGGATATCCCTGAAAGACGCGATTATCTGACCGTTACTAAACCCTATATAACCTATTCACTTGCGTTGGCGACTCACCCTGATATTCCATTTATTATTAACTTGTCTCAAGTGAAAGATAAAAAATTTGTCATGGTTAGAGACTACGCTGCCATAAAACTTATCAGGGACAATTATCCTGGATTGAACATTATTGAAGCCGGTAGTGCTGTTGAGGGCCTGAAACTGGTAGAACGCGGCATGGCGTTCGCATTTATTGATACCGTGCCGAGTATCAATTATCAAATGCTGGCACACGGTATTTCTCATCTGAAAATCAGTGGTGTGCTTAATGAACAGTACAATATGTCTGTTGGTATTCGTAAAGACCTTCCTTTGTTATTGTCGATTTATAACGAAGCAATCAATGCAACTAGTGAAGCCCAACGCCAACAGATTTTGAATAATTGGCTATCGGTCAAATTGGAATATGATGCTGACTATAGTTTGTTATGGAAATTACTTGCTGGTTTATTCATCATTCTCCTCTTGTCTCTTTATCGTTATCGCGTTGTTCATCGACATAATAGGGAGTTGAAAGCGGTCAATAAAAAACTGGTGTATATGTCACAAAATGACCAGTTAACCGGATTACCCAACCGTTACTATCTGCATGAGGCATTTCAGGAAGCATTGCAGACTTACCATCGATATCAACATCAATTTTCGGTCATCATTATGGACATTGACCATTTTAAGAAAGTGAATGATACCTATGGTCATGTCATTGGTGACCAGGTTATAAAAAAAATTGCTGATATGTTGTCTGAGAATTTGAGAGACACAGACATCGTTGGCCGTTGGGGTGGCGAAGAATTTTTAATCGTCTGTCCTGAGACCAACAATCATGGAGCTAAGGCTGTGGCCGAGCATATGAGACGATTGATCGAGGACACAGATTTTGGCTTAGATGATCTGCAAGTGACGGCAAGCTTTGGTGTGACTGAGTACAATGAAGATGAAGCAGTTGATGACTGCATAAAAAGGGCCGATATGGCGCTATACCGAGCCAAAGAACTTGGTCGCAATACAACGATTGTCTTTTAGTCTATTTTGATGAGAAGGGTATTTTTTGCACTTTGGCCAGATGATGCCACACGCAGTGCGGTTAGCCAATTATCTGAATGTCTCGAACAACCGGGTTTAAGAAAATTAAAGTCGACCAATTTACACGTTACATTAGCTTTTTTAGGGAATGTTGAAGAGGACGTTATTCTGACATTAAGACAGAGGGCAAGAACACTGAGGTCATCTTCAGTCACACTTCAATTTGATGAAATTGATTATTGGTCAAGACCTCGAATAGTCTGCTTAACCTGTCAGAAACAGCTATTATCCTTATATCAATTGGTCAATGCTTTAAACCAGCTGATACGGGATTTACCTGTCCATAAAGAAAGCCGTCCATTTCGTGCTCATATGACGTTGGCCAGAAAAGCAAAATATCGACCTCAGATCTGCTTTAACGCGATTTCAATGCGAGCAAAAAGATTTGCTTTGGTTGAGTCAGTTTCTTTAGCATCAGGGGTGGAATACAGGCTAATAGAAAGTTGGGAGCTACAAGCATAAGCATCACTATTTTGCTAGCAGTGGTTGCTTATTCCAGGTAGCTGATTCCGTAAACCAATATTCTTCTTTGATACCCAGAAGCCGGTATAAGCCTTCAGGCAGATCTTTTCTTACGGTTGAAATATCAGTCTGAAGGTGAGCAAAGCTCATTACACCGTGAATATAGGTGTACATCATGCGGCCTAAACTTTCTGGATCGGCCTTGTAATTGAGATAGCCAGCTGATGACAGCGCTTTAACCAGAGCAATATCATAGTTAATGGCTGTTTGGGACAGCGATCGTAAGGCTTCCAATACCTGTTCATCATCCGTACCAATTTGTGCTCCGGCGTTAAAGAAGGGACAGCCTGGTATCGGTTTATTACGTGTACTTATTTTCGATTTAAAAACAAACTCGATGAGATTCTCAAGTTGTTGCAGAGGCGAGTTGATAGGGGAAAAAACAGCATCTAGGTCGGTTTTTATAACTTGCCAGTAATAGCTTGCGGCTTCACAGAATAATGATGCTTTAGAATCAAAGTGATGATAAAACGCGCCTTTGGTCACGCCAGCCTGCCGACAAATATCATTGACGCCAACGCAGTTGTAGTTGCTTTGCCAGATCAGCTCCAGTGCTGTTGACAATAGCTTTTCACGAGTTTCTGTGACAGACATATTTTATAAACCATTCATTCTAATAATACAGTATAGATACCGCTCGGTTTGTGTGACAAGTTTCTTACAAGAAACTATCCAAAATGAAAGCATACTTTAATTAAGATGAGTTACCGTGATGGTGATTTAGATCATTGTTTTATATGAATCTTGTAGAAAAGTTGACTATTTTCTCGGTCATATTGACTAACATACCGGTCGGTATGTATTCTATTGCAGTTTATCCTGAACAGGATAGTTTTATCAAGGACCTGCTAGGCTTATCTGGCTCACGGAGATTTCCATGTCTGAAGTATCATCAAACCGTCAAAATCGCGGTGGATTAAAGCTACTTATTTTTATTCTTGTGTGCATCGCAGCGGGAGTTGCCTATGTGATGTTTGCACAGCAGGGTGAGAAATCTGCACAAGCCGCAGCACCAAATACGCCACCACCTCCTGTCGCTGAGGTGATTACCGTACAACCAGAGAAAGTCCGTATCTGGACAAGCTTTTCTGGCCGTTTGAGTGCAGTTGATAAAGCGGATATCAAACCGCTCGTCGGCGGCGAACTTCAACAGGTATTGTTCACTGATGGCCAGTTAGTGGAGAAAAATGAGCTACTTTTTGTTATCGACCCACGTCCATACAAAGCCGCTTTAGCTAGTGCCGAAGCGCAATTGGCATCTGCTAAATCGAAAGCGACGCTGGCTAAAGATGAGCTCGCTCGTACAGAAAAACTCGTCAGAGATAAATTGGTGTCTGATAGTGTGTTTGATGCCGCTAAAAATGAAAATCAGGTTGCCATTGCGGCTATTCGCGAAGCAGAAAGTGCTGTCTCGCAGGCAAAACTGAATCTGAATTATTGCTATATCCGTGCGCCATTTGCTGGTCGTCTCAGCCGCGCTGAATTGACGGTAGGCAATATCATCGAAACGACACCGAGTGCGCCCGTATTAACCACCATTGTGGCCAATGATCGTTTTTATGCTGAGTTCGATGTTGATGAGCAAACGTATATAAAAATGATGAGAAATACGGAAAAAGAGCAAAAAATGCCCGTTGATATGACTCTGGCGGCAGATGAAAGCGTTGTCTATCACGGTGATATTTATTCTTTAGATAACCGCTTGGATATTGCCAGCGGCACCATTCGTGCCCGCGCTATTTTTGATAATAAAGATGGTGCGTTGACTCCGGGTATGTATGCCAATGTAAAAGTCGGTTCACCTGATAAACAAGATGCATTGCTCATGCCTAGCAGAGCGATTGGCACCAATCAAAACAAGAAGTTTGTGTTTGTGATCAATGATGAGAATCAGGCGGTTTATCAGGAAGTTGTGTTAGGTGGACATCACCAAGACAAGCGTATCGTGTTATCGGGCTTAAAAGCCGGTGATAAAGTCGTTGTAAATGGCCTGTCTCACATTAGACCAAATATGGTTGTTTCACCGAAAGCTGTGGCTGAAACAGATGCTCCGGTGTCAGAAAAATAGCTTTGACAATAAGTTAAGTCGCTAAATAGCGTAACGAAGGAACGCAATGAATATTTCCAAGTTTTTTGTGGACAGACCCATCTTTGCGGGTGTTTTATCCATTCTTATTTTTATTGCCGGCTTACTGTCGATGTTTCAGCTGCCGATATCGGAATATCCTGAGGTATCGCCACCCTCAGTTGTCGTCAACGCTCAGTTTCCGGGTGCCAACCCTAAAGTCATTGCTGAGACGGTAGCCAGACCACTGGAAGAGCAGCTGAGTGGTGTAGAAAACATGATCTATATGTTTTCACAAGCTACCTCAGATGGTCGCATGACACTGACTGTGACTTTTAAAATAGGCACCGATCCGGATTTAGCTCAACAGATGGTGCAAAATCGTGTCACGCAGGCAACACCTAGATTGCCAGAAGTGACTCGTCAACTTGGTGTGACGGTGGTTAAAAGCTCTCCAGATCTGACCATGGTTGTGCATTTAACCTCTCCTGATAAACGCTATGATGAGTTATATCTGCGTAACTATGCCGTTCTTCATGTTAAAGATGAGTTAGCCAAAGTTGAAGGTGTCGGACAAGTTCGTCTGTTCGGTTCAGGTGACTATGCCATGCGTATTTGGCTCAACCCTGAAAAAGTTGCCGAACGACAATTGACGGCGATGGATGTGGTCAACGCGATCAGAGAGCAAAACGTTCAGGTAGCTGCCGGTATTATCGGCGGCGCGCCGATGACCGAACCAGTTGATGTGCAATTACCGATCAATGCAAAAGGTCGTCTGGAATCACCGGAAGAGTTTGAAAACATCATCATCAGAGCTGGTAGTGATGGTCAGGTAACACGTCTGAAAGATGTGGCCAGAGTAGAATTACAGGCGGCTGAGTTCAGCTTGAACTCAATGTTAAATAATCAGCCTGCCGTAGCGATTCCTATCTTCCAGTCACCGGGTGCGAATGCCATCGAGATTTCCGACAATATTCGCAGCACCATGGCTAAGCTGAAAAAGAATTTCCCTGAAGGCGTTGATTACAGTGTGGTTTACGATCCGACGGTATTCGTTCGTGACTCCATTCATGCGGTTATTAAAACTTTACTGGAAGCGCTTGTCTTGGTTGTTATTGTCGTGGTCGTGTTCTTACAGACTTGGCGTGCTTCATTAATTCCATTATTGGCCGTACCGGTATCAATTATCGGTACTTTTGCATTGATGCATGTGTTTGGTTTCTCTATCAACACTTTGTCCTTATTCGGTTTGGTGCTGGCCATTGGCATCGTGGTGGATGATGCCATTGTGGTCGTGGAAAACGTCGAACGTAATATTGAGAATGGTTTATCTCCGCTTGAAGCAAGTTACCAAGCCATGCGAGAGGTCAGTGGGCCTATCGTCGCGATTTCGTTAACGCTGGTTGCCGTGTTTGTACCTATCGCTTTTGTGAGTGGTTTAACAGGGCAGTTCTACCAACAATTTGCGTTGACTATCGCTATCTCTACAGTGATTTCAGCCGTTAACTCCTTGACCTTGAGTCCCGCTCTATCAGCGTTATTGTTGAAAGGGCATGATGCACCAAAAGATAAACTCACCAGAATCATTGATTTTCTGTTTGGCTGGTTCTTTAACATCTTCAACAAGACGTTTAAGAAAGCATCAAATGGTTATTCTGGTTCAGTCGGTGGTTTGTTAAAACATAAAGTCATCATGTCTTTTGTGTACATCATCTTATTAGGGATGACGGTCTATGGTTTGAATATATTGCCAAAGGGCTTTGTACCAGCACAGGATAAACAATACCTGATCAGTTTTGCCCAGTTACCTGATGGTGCATCTCTGGCGCGGACACAGGACGTTATCAAAGAAATGGGGCGTATTGCACTGAATGAACCAGGTGTTCAGAGTGCTGTGCAGTTCCCGGGATTATCCGTCAACGGTTTCACAAATAGCCCAAGCGCCGGTATTGTGTTTGTAACTTTGGATTCATTTGATAAACGTAAGTCACCTGACCTGTCTGCTGCGGCTATTGCCGGTCGTTTGCAAGCGAAATTTGCTCAGGTAGAAGAAGCCTTCATCGCCATTTTCCCGCCACCACCCGTGCGTGGTTTGGGAACGACAGGTGGTTTTAAATTGCAGATTGAGGACCGTGCGGATCTGGGTTATGAAAAACTCGCTGAAGTAGTCTCTCAGGTGCAAGGTCAGGCATGGCAGAGTCCAGCGCTTACCAGCGTTTACTCAAACTATAAAATTAATGTACCTCAGCTTTATGCTGATTTAGATCGGACAAAAGCCAAACAGCTTGGACTGAACATCAAAGATATTTTTGACACCATGCAGATTTATCTCGGTTCACTCTATATCAATGATTTCAATCAGTTTGGTCGTACCTATCAGGTGATTGCTCAGGCAGATTCTGATTATCGTAATGCTCCGGATGATGCGTTGAATCTAAAAGTACGGAATAGCAATGGCGATATGGTGCCATTAGGCAGCGTATTACAAATGCAAGAAAGCTATGGTCCGGAAAGTGCGGCTCACTATAATGGTTATCTGGCGGCTGACTTGAATGGTAATGCCGCACCGGGTTACTCAAGTGGCCAGGCCCAAGATGCGATTAGTGAGATCCTGGAAAAAACCTTGCCTTCGGGAATGGAATTTGAATGGACTGATTTAACCTATCAACAAGTGATTAGTGGGAATACTGCGTTATTCATTTTCCCTTTATGTTTGTTATTGGTTTTCTTAGTGTTAGCTGCACAATATGAAAGTCTTATCTTGCCGCTGGTGGTGATTACCATTGTGCCGCTATCGATTCTGGCAGCAGTGACGGGTGTATGGTTAACCGATGGCGATAGCAATATCTTCACGCAGATAAGTTTCTTTGTGCTGGCGGGGCTGGCCAGTAAAAATGCCATTTTGATTGTTGAGTTCGCTCGCGAGCTTGAGATTGATGGCATGGAAACAGTAAAAGCGGCAATCAAAGCCAGTCGTATGCGTTTAAGACCGATTTTGATGACATCCTTTGCCTTCATTATGGGGGTTGTACCGATGGTGCTATCGACCGGTGCAGGTTCAGAAATGCGTAATGATATTGGTGTCACCGTTTTCTCAGGCATGCTCGGGGTCACATTCTTCGGCTTGTTCTTTACCCCAGTTTTCTATGTGATGTTACGGAAGCTGGAAGGTAATCGCCGTTACCATAGTCACAATCATGTGGTAATGAAATAAAGCCCGGCTTTATCAGCGACGGGCGGTAATCGTCCGCCCGTCTGCTGTTTTCAAAATCAAAGCGCCGTTGATGCTGATATCCAGCGATTCCACATCCGTCAGTATCGACAAAAATAATTTTTCCTGATTCATAATAGCCACCGGACACACTTTTTGTGTGGTAATCGCTGAAGCGATATCCAGTCGTTCATTAAATTCATAAGCCGTACTGTACTGGTTACATGAAGTAAATCCTGATAAACGCCCCTGATCATCAAAGGTCATGGTCAGGCGTGAAAAATCAATCACACCTTGTTGATTTAAGTCCTGAACTATCCATTCCTGACCTACGAGTAAATCACGACTATGGCCCCCGCAGCCCTGAAAATCGAGATTGTCCAATCGCACGCTAACCTGATAAGGGTAGGGTAATCCCGACATATCATCACGGCATAAAGTAGCTAAGGTTTCTACTTTGATATAGCGGGTGTCAGAGTAGGCTTTGAGTTCAAAACCGGTGTGGTAAATATTCAGTTCTGTCTCAGCCAGCACGCTCTGTTTCTGTCCTTTATCCCACGTCATAATCACCTGGTCATACGTTGCAGAAAGCGACCATTCTGGCTCGTGGCCTTGAGCCCGGAAAGGCAGTTGTTCCAGTTGATCCTGATTAACAGCAGTACAATGACTCCAACTCATATCAGCAATGGTCAGAATCCCCTGATGACCTTTACTCCAGAAACTGACTAATTTATCTTTAGACTGATATTTGGCACCGGAAGCGGTTGGCACCTGAAATAGCATATACAAATCATCGTTCATCTTGAGCTGCATAGACTCATTTTTGATGACGGTTCTGATCTGTTGTTCACCACATTGAAACAGTACCGTGTGACTATTATCATTCTCAGGCTGTTGAAATTTCACCAGATTAAGTAAGCCGAGCGAAACCTTATCGGTATCTGTAGGAACCAGATTCAGTTCATCGGTGGTCCAGAGTAATTCCCCACTTTTATCCTGAATAGAGGCACGCAGTGCATAATTTTCATCTTTATTCAGCTGATCTTTAAACACCTGTAGCTGAAAATCGATGGGCACTTGACGGTTGCCAAGTGATATCGTTTTTTCGGCAATGATTTCGCCATTTTTTTGTGCGCTGGTAATATTTTCCAGTTTAATGATGAGTTGGGAATTTTTTGGGAGTGCAATACGTTCGCGATAACTGATCTGACCACTGATATTCAGTTGTTGTTGCTTGAGTGTCCGTTGAGCCGAGTCAGAATCACATGCAGCCACCGTCAGGCTGATTAACACAAATATGAAGAAACGGTACAAGGGCATAACATGTCATCCTGAATATAAGTCCTGAGTATGCATCATAATGTGAATCAGCACTGTCTTGCCACCACTGATAGTCGTCATCCATGACGCTCTGTTATGTCAGACTTTGAACTGAGTAATCAGTTTTTGCAAGTCTGCTGCCAGTCCAGCAAGGCCCTGACTGGTTTCCGTTGTTTGTGATGTGCTTTCAGCATTTTCTTCGGCTACTTGTGCAATGTGATTTACATTACGGTTAATGTCTTCAGCCACGGCACTTTGTTCTTCGGCAGCACTAGCAATATGTGTGTTCATATCCATAATCGATCTGACACGTTCTGAAATCATACTCAGACTTTCGCCAGCTGCGCCAACTTTAGTCACGGTGGCTTCTACATATTCTTTGCCTTTCATTGTAGCTGTCACACATTGATTGGCTTCATTTTGCAAACGCTCGATAATCGTTTTAATTTCTTCTGTTGACTCTTTGCTGCGTTGTGCCAATGTTCTGACTTCATCTGCGACAACAGCAAAACCTCGACCAGACTCGCCAGCACGTGCCGCTTCAATGGCTGCATTTAATGCTAGCAAGTTGGTTTGTTCGGCAATACTTTGGATCACGGTTAATACGGTGCCAATGTTTTCACTTTCTGCCTGCAGGTTTTTAATGGCATCTGCGTTACTTGAACTCTGAACAGCCAATTGTTTGATGGAATCAATGGTGTCTTTGACCAATAATTGTCCTTGACTGGTCTCGCTATCAGAACTTTTAGATAAACTCGCTGCTTCTGCCGCATAACGTGCGACTTCCTGCACAGTCGCGGTCATTTCATTCATGGCTGTAGCAACTTGCTCACTACTGCTTTGTTGGTTGATAACACCTTTTTTGGTTTGTTCAGCCACGACAGAGAGTTCCTCAGCTGCGGCACTGACGGTGAGAGCAGAGGTCATGACCTGTTGAATCAGCTTTTGAAATGAGGCTGTCATTAAGTTAAAGGAGTGTGCCATTTCGGCAATTTCATCCTTACCCGAGTCATCAACACGCAAACTTAAATCACGATTTTTTTCGACTTCTTGCATGGTCTCAGACAGCTTATGAAGTGGAATGATAATACTTTGGCTTAATAGCCTGATAAGCCATAAAATCAGTGCTGCCAGTGTCAATGCGATAACAAAAACAGTGATTTTTGCATTTTGTATCGCTTTAGGGATTTCATTACTGATATGTTGTTCAAGCGTATCAAGTTCACCTTCACTTCGATGGATCGTGCTACGTAACTCTCCCAGCAATCCTGACTCAGAATTCATCCCACGTGTTTCATAACCTTTCACTAAAGATAGAAAATCAGCACGATATTTTTCTATTTCATTGCCAATCTGTTTTTTCATATCCGTGGAAATATAACTGTCATCCAGGCGGCGATTAAAATCAGTATAGGACTCTTCAAATTTACTGACATATTTGATGTCTGAACGCAGCATAAAGTCTTTTTCATGACGTCTCAGCATCAGCATGGCGGCAAGTAAAGTATCGTCATTAAATGTGTTGATGGTCTCCTCAACCTGATGCACTGCTTTTCGAAGGTTGCCATATAAACCATCGGTAGGGGTTAATCCTATGGTTTGTTCAACGGCTGCAATTTCATCAAATTTTGTGCCGTATTCAATCAGCACATCATGAAGTGCATTGAGTGATTCGTGTGACTGACCCAGCTGATCCAGTGACTGAGAAAGTTGTTCAAGATTACTGAGAAAAATCTGTTGTGTTTGATGAAACTCATCTTGATATTTCAAATCAAGTCGTTTGAGAAAGTCTTTTTCATGTCGACGTAACATCAACATATTCGTTTCTAACTTAACAGCTTGATGAGCAGCATTTTCTAAGTGAATAATTTTGGATAGGAATATCTGCCCGAGAATAATCATCACTAATATTGTCACACCGACCAATACTGACAAAATGAAGAGTTTCTTTTTCACAGTGAGTTGATTAAGCATGCGGTTTTCCTTAAAAAAACATGAAGTTGTCATGTTGATTGATAATACTATTCACCTTAGCGGACAGGCGCTTACTTTCCTTAGCTTTTTTCACTGTTTTTTTGGATGATTTTTTTCTGAACTCCTGAGAGTTGCCAATGGGGCAATGCCCACTGCCATAAAGTTGAAACCGGCATCGCTGAAGACAGAGCTGTTACATCAAGCCCCAAAAAACAGAGGGCGTTAATTAACTGTGCAGCTGCCTCCTTGTCTTTGATTGCTGGTGCAGCGGTTTGTTTACTCAGCTTTTCACCTTGAGCATTTTTTACTAGAGGAATATGGGTATAGCTTGGTGTCGAAACACCTAATTGCTGCTGTAGATAAATCTGGCGACTGGTCGAATTTAATAAATCTGCACCTCGAACAACATGAGTGATACCTTGCTCGGCATCATCCACTACCACAGCTAACTGATAGGCAAAGAGCCCGTCAGCGCGTTTTAATATAAAGTCACCAAAATCATTCTTTAGATGATGCTGGAAGTTACCATAGACCCGATCACTAAAAACCAGTCTGTCGCTATCTACTCGAAGTCGCCAGGCTATCTGTTGCCGGTGTGATGACAGACCATGTCTACATGAGCCTGGGTAGATAGGACCTTCTATTCCTGCATGGGCAATGTCGGCAATTTCGCGGCGGCTACAATTACAGGGATAGACACGTTGTTTATCAATGAGTTGGTCAAGATAAGATTGATATAAGTCACTACGTTGGCTTTGATAAACAACCTCTCCATCCCATTCAAAGCCATAACTTTCCAGCGTACGTAATATCTCATCTGCGGCACCAGGCATTTCTCTGGGTTTATCCAGATCCTCCATTCGCAATAGCCATTTGCCTGACTGGGTTTTAGCCTCAAGATAGCTGGCAACAGCAGTGACCAGTGAACCAAAGTGTAGTGGTCCAGTGGGAGAGGGGGCATATCGCCCGATATAATCGGTCATCGTAGAATCTTATTGTTCGTTAACCACTATTTTTGCCACTCAGACTCAGGAATACGCTGCAGGTGAATATGAGAAGCTAAACGTAAAGTGGGCCGTAATAAAAACTGAAAACTACCAATAATGAAAAGCCATACTGCGGTATTTTCGTACTCGGGATACAGAAAGAGAATACTGCCGATCAAAAACCAGATAGCAATCAGAAAATCATTGAGAATACTAACCACTTCATAGCGTCGACGAATCTGTAATTGTTCGTGGCCTATAGTGAAGGTAATCGGATTATCGAGTTTTGTTGACTCAGACATTGGCACCTCAGATAAAGACGGTTTTTTTCAAAGAAAAGTAATCGTTGATAGAGTTATAAACCGAATCATTAAATGAAAATTACCTTATCTCTGCAAGTTCATGCTGCCTTAAAAATACTGTTCAAAGTAGGGCCAGGCTAAAGAGAGTAGCCAAACAGCCAGCAAACACCAAATGATGATAATACCCCACACGATCCATCGGTTAAGCGGCAGTTGGATAGAACGATGTTGTGCTTTTTCCTGACAATCGAGCCAGATGGCGGAAGGCATTAATCGAATAGCCAGCCAACAGCCGAGAGGTAACAGCAGAAGTTCATCCAACCAGCCCAAGATGGGAATAAAATCGGGAATCAGATCAATCGGGCTGACGGCATAAGCGATGACAAGACTAATAATGATTTTACTCAGCAACGGTACATCTGGACGCTGATAGGCGATATACAATGCGGTAATTTGGGTTTTTAATGCAGTTGCCCATTTTCTGAGCTGTTCGATGATTTTCATCCTTAAAGCTATCGACTCAGGGTAAGTCAAAAGCGGCGATAAGTGGCGCGTGATCGGATAATTGGTTCCATGCCGAATGCGGTGGTCTGCCACATAATGTCGGCTCCATACCCCGATAATAAATACGATCCATTTTCAACATTGGCATCCATGAGGGCCAGGTTCGCGCATAGCGATTATGCAGGGTACGGTAAGCTTCTTTTAAATCCAGACGCTGTGCCAGACGCTTTTCAGCCTGACCAGTCCAGTCATTAAAATCACCGGCGACAATGAGTGGTGCGCTATCCGGTACATGCGCCTGTATACGATCACATAACAAGCCAAATTGCTTGCGACGTTCTATACCGGTTAAACCCAGGTGAATACAAATGATATGCAAAATCTCATCTGACCAGGGCAATTGAATTTCGCCATGTAACAGACTACGGCTGGCCCAACTGAAAGGGGAGACATTGATATTTTCCCAGCTGACAAGTGGGTATTTGCTGAGAATAGCATTGCCATGATGACCGACTTCATAAATGGCATTCTTGCCGTAAGCATGATGAGGCCAAACATCTTTTGCCAAAAACTCAGAGTGTAAACCTTCCGGCCAAGCGTCATGAGTTAAACCATGTTTACTGTGCTCGCCCTGAATCTCCTGCAGCAGCATGATATCGGCATTGGTTTCCACCAAGGCATCTCGGATCGGATGCAACGTGAATTGGCGGTTACTGGTGTTAAAGCCTTTATGCAAATTGTAGGTCAGAATGCGGAGCTGGTTTTTCGACATGTATGTAGAATCCAATGTACTTGTGTCAACCGAGCACTATCCGGCTTTAGAAAATTATTCACTATTATGGTTGGCTGGGAAGAAAAATCCAAGTGACAGATATTCATCATTTGCTCTTGATTTTAAAAAAGCCGACCCCATCTGCTTCCCATGTCCAAACAAATAGCCATACGGAGGCATTTTTTCAATGAGTGTTGATGCACATAAGGAAACGCTAGGTTTTCAAACTGAAGTCAAACAACTATTGAATCTGATGATTCACTCTTTGTACTCCAATAAAGAGATCTTTTTACGTGAATTAGTTTCAAACGCGGCCGATGCAGCTGATAAATTGCGTTTTGAAGCGTTATCAGACGATGCACTTTATGAAGATGATGCGGAATTAAAAATTCGTGTCGAGTTTGATAAAGATAAAAATACCGTCACTATCAGTGATAACGGTATTGGTATGACGCGTGAAGAAGTGATTGAAAATATCGGCACCATTGCTCGCAGTGGTACTCGTAAGTTTTTTGAAAAGCTCACAGGCGATCAAAGTAAAGATTCACAATTAATTGGTCAGTTCGGTGTCGGTTTCTATTCTGCCTTTATCGTGGCTGACAAAGTGACATTACGAACACGCCGTGCTGGTCTGACGGCTGAGCATGGTGTGCAATGGGAATCTGCCGGTGAAGGTGAGTTCACCATTGAAACCATCGAAAAACCACAACGCGGTACAGAAATCGTGCTACATCTTCGTGAAGGTGAAGAAGAGTTCGCTAACGGCTGGCGTCTGCGTAATATCATCACCAAGTACTCAGACCACATCAACCTGCCGATTGTGATGGCAAAAGAGCCATTACCGAACGAAGATGGCGAAATTGATGAAGCCGATAAAGGTGATGAAACCATCAACAAAGCGACAGCCTTATGGTCTCTGTCGAAAAATGACATCACCGACGATCAGTACAAAGAATTCTATAAACAAATCGCTCACGACTATCAGGACCCCATGCTGTGGAGTCATAACAAAGTCGAAGGCAATATCGAATACACCTCACTGCTCTACATTCCGTCAAAAGCCCCATTTGATTTGTGGGACCGTGACCGCATGCACGGCATCAAGCTGTATGTAAAACGCGTCTTTATCATGGAAGACAGCGAACAATTGATGCCACGTTACCTGCGCTTTATTCGTGGTGTGGTGGATACTAACGACTTGCCATTGAATGTGTCACGTGAAATTCTGCAAAGCAGTAAAACCATCGATACCATCCGTGCTGCGTCAGTGAAAAAAGTCCTGAGCGAATTGAGCAAACTGGCGAAAAACGAACCGGAGCAATATGCTGAGTTCTGGAAAGAATTTGGTCAGGTGTTAAAAGAAGGTCCGGGCGAAGACTTTGCTAATAAAGAAACATTGGCGAAATTGTTCCGCTTTGCCACTACCGAATCTGGCTCGTCAGACCAAACGGTTTCTCTGGAAGACTACGTCAGCCGGATGAAAGACAAGCAAGAGAAGATTTACTACATCACTGCAGAAAGCTACGCGGCAGCGAAAAACAGCCCGCATCTGGAAGTTTTCCGTAAGAAAGGTATTGAAGTCTTATTGCTGACAGATCGTGTGGATGAATGGTTAGTGAATTCGCTGACGGAGTTTGATGATAAACACCTGCAATCAGTCGCTAAAGGTGACCTGGACTTAGGTGAGCTGGAAGACGAAGAAGAGAAAAAAGCGCACGAAGAAACCGATAAAAACTTCGAAGACTTAGTGGAAAGAGTGAAAAAATCACTGGAAGACAAAGTCAAAGATGTACGTATCACGCATCGTTTAACAGACTCTCCAGCCTGTTTAGTCGCTGATAACTACGATATGAGTATGAATCTCGAGCGTATGTTAAAAGCAGCCGGTCAGGATGTGGCAGGCACAAAACCGATTATGGAACTGAACCCTGAGCATCCGATGGTCGTGAAACTGAAAGATGAATCAGATGAAAGTCGCTTTACCGACTGGACATCGATTCTGTTTGACCAGGCATTATTGGCAGAAGGTGGGCAACTGGAAGATCCAGCCACCTATGTCAAACGTATCAACGAGATTTTGTTGAAGATTGCTTAGTTAAACACCGCAGATGCGATAGAATAGCCGGGCAAACATTTGTCCGGCTTTTTTATTGGATGAGCGAAATGTCATTATTTCGTTTTAGCCATTTGTCGTATGACACCCATTCCCAAACTTAAAGAAATAGGTATCACAGCAGTGAAATCAGATTGTTTACAACGTTTTATTTTTGACAATGCAGCGATTCGCGGTGAGTGGGTCAACTTGCAGGAAAGTTGGCAGGAAGTGTTAAATCGCCGTGACTACCCTCAAGCCTTACGCAATGTCTTAGGTGAAATGATGGGGGCGGCAGCACTGCTAGCCGCCACAGTCAAAATCACTGGCCGACTGGTATTACAAGTGCGTTCTGAAGGACCGGTTTCATTGATGATGGTGGAATGCACCAGTAAAGATACCTTACGTGCACTCGCTCAGTGGGATGGGGAGATCGCCGATGATGCCAGCCTGACTGATATGATGGGTGGCGGTACCTTAGCAATTACCATTGAGCAGGAAGGAGCTAAACAACCTTATCAGGGCGTAGTCAGTCTGCAAGGTATTAACTTAGCCGAAACCCTGGAAAACTACTTCGAAAACTCCGAGCAATTAGCCACTAAAATCTGGCTGTCAGCGAATGAACATAATGTCGCTGGCTTATTCTTGCAGCAGCTACCCAGCGAAGAAAATCAACGTGAAGATGCTCAGGAAGACTGGTTCCGTATCAGTCAACTGGCAAGCACGATTACCGATGAAGAATTGCTGACATTAGAGTCAGAAACTTTATTACATCGTTTATTCCATGAGGAACAAGTCAGACTGTTCGAACCAACTGATTTACGTTTCTCCTGCACCTGCTCACGTCAGCGCGTAGAAGAAACCATCGCCATGTTAGGGCAGGAAGAGGCCGATGATATTATCGTCACCGAAGGTGAGATCGAAGTCGCCTGTGAATTCTGTAATCAGCATTACACCTTTGATAAAGTCGATGTCGCCAAATTGTTTAATGATACGGTCGCTTCAGCAAGTGATCCAAATACGTTGCATTAATCCAAAACAAATATCTGAGTATGAAAGAGGGGGTGTTAGCTGGTGCTGACTCCCTTTTTTATTGAGCCAAGATTGAGCAAAAATGTACCGTCGTTATGCATTATGGTTAGATAAAAAATCTCATAAAAAGACTTGAAATTTGTATAGCTCACCCTTATTAAACATAGCGTGAGAGGCCGCCCATAAAGGGGCACTCACCATTGATTGTTTTTGTTTTATATTGCTTCTAACGGAGGATATACCATGAATGCAATTGACCTAACCCCTCTTTATCGTAGTAGTGTTGGCTTTGATCGTTTGGGATCACTGATTAACCATGCACTCACTGCAGACTCCACTTCCAGTGGATACCCTCCCTACAATATCGAGCTTATTGAGGACAACCGCTATGCCATCACACTAGCCGTTGCCGGCTTTACCCAAGAGGAGCTTGATATTCAGGTTGAAAATGGTGTGCTGACTGTAAGAGGTGAAAAAGCGGCTAAAGAAGAGCGTAAATACCACCATCAAGGTATTGCTTATCGTTCATTTGAACGTAAGTTCAACCTTGCTGATTACGTCGAAGTGACTGGCGCTGATCTTTCCAACGGCTTACTGACTATCAGCCTTGTGAAAGAAATTCCTGAAGCGATGAAGCCTAAATCGATTCCGATTAATCAAACGGTTAACAAAGCTTTGGAACATGATATGGAAGATCAAAACGCTGACACTTCTAAAGCAGCCTAACTCAACCGGGGTGCGCGCAAGCGCACCCTTCTTTAAACTATAAGAGAATATGTTAAGCTTTATAATGGTTTGATTTTTATAACAAAAACATGAGTTGTGTAGGTTGGGTAGAGGAACGAAACCCAACGGATAGTTTCTTTTGTTAAAT